>ENA-OWPN01000146-OWPN01000146.1-human-gut-metagenome-genome-assembly--contig:-NODE-146-length-124865-cov-5.680442_pt1 | contig 124865 bp, 108 predicted proteins | sample MGYA00248266_ERZ651850 | MGnify/ENA primary metagenome ERZ651850 (study PRJEB26924, sample SAMEA4378296) | human gut metagenome | biome: human gut; feature: human-associated habitat; material... | reverse complement strand
CAGAATTGCAAAATCATGCTGCAAAATTTGATTTTGCAATTCTGAAAGCAGCTTGTCAAAAAAGTCCAAAGGGACTTTTTTGACAAGCTGAATCCTTTGCACCGGGACATGCGCAGCCCGGTATTTCGATAGAGGAGAAATAGAATGTCAAATATCATTGTGCTGGGCATCGCAGGCGGCAGCGGCAGCGGGAAAACAACGCTCATGAAGAACCTGATCGCTCGTTTTCAGGACGATGTCACCGTGCTCAGCCACGATAATTACTATCGGCCCTATGACGAGCTGACCATCGAGGAGCGCCGCAAGCTCAACTATGATCATCCGGACGCCTTCGATACCGACATGATGATCGGCCACTTGAAGGAGCTGAAGGCCGGGCACAGCATCGAGTGCCCCGTCTACGACTATGCGACCTATTCCCGCACGAGCGAAACCGTTACGGTCGAGCCGCGCAAGGTCATTCTGGTCGAGGGCATCCTGATCTTTGAGAACCGCGCCCTGTGCGATCAGATGGATATCAAGATCTTTGTGGATACGGACGCTGATGTCCGCCTTATCCGCCGCATCCGCCGCGACGTTGCAAAGCGCGGGCGAAGCCTCGATTCCGTGCTCGGCCAGTATCTTGCAACGGTCAAGCCCATGCACGAGCAGTTCGTGGAGCCGAGCAAAAAAATGCTGATCTCGTCGTGCTCGAGGGCGGCAAGAATCTGGTCGCGCTCGAAATGATCATCGACCGCATCCAGCGCCACATCGACAGCAATTGAAGAAGGTCTTCTCTCCGGGCGGCCCATTCGGCCGCCCGGCGCTGTTTTTCTTTTCGGAATGGGGATTGACAGCGGCCTTCCGGCGTGCTATACTGCTTATGAGCGATTTATGAGCGAAATTAACGTTCTGGTTACGGAGGTGCAGTATGAAAGCTTGGGAACGGGAGCGGCGGCTACTGGAGCGGCTGCAGGAGCAGGGCTCGCTTGCATTGACGGAGGCCTGCGCATTGACGGGGGCATCCGTCGCAACGACGCGGCGCGATTTTGAGCTGCTGCAGGAAAAGGGACTGGCTCAGCGCACGCACGGCGGCCTGCAGCTTCCGAAAAAGGAGGAGCCGAAGGGCTATCTGCAGGGAACGGCGATCCTGAATCACACGGATGAGGAAAAATACCGCATCGCGCAGGAGGCAGCGGCCTCGGTCAAGGCAGGGGAGTCCGTGTTCCTCGGCGCGGGCAAGACGTGCAATATGCTGGCGTCCATGCTCCAGAACGTCGAGCGCCTGACCGTCGTCACGACGAGCATCACGGCGGTGCTGGAGCTGGCCGAGTGCCCGAATGCGTCCGTGACGCTGCTGGGCGGCGATGTCCACGCAGGGAAGAATTATATTGAGACGCTGGACCCGGACATCAGCCATGTGCTGCGCGGCTTTTACTTTGACAAGGTCTTCATCACGGTCGACGGCATCGATCTGGAGCGCGGCTACACCGTGAACAACAAGAATCAGATCGGCCTCTACACCCAGCTTGCGCGCATGACGCGCCGGTTTTACATTCTGGCCGACAGCGCAAAGTACGACCGCCGCGCCTTTGCCAGCGTTTTTCCACCGGAAAAGACCTGCCGCATGATCACAACGAGCGGCGCACCGCAGAAGTATCTGGACTTTTATGCCCGGCAGGGGATCCCCTGCACGGTACTGCCGTTTGAATGAGCGAAATATGAGCGATTGAAACCCGCACGGATGGAAGGGAAACCGGAAGATCTGTGCGGGTTTTTGCAATCGGGCCTTGGTATGTGAAAATATTTCCAAACGATTTTGGCTATTTCGCCGAAAAACAAAAAATCCGGGCCGATGTATTGACAGATCGCCAATTTTGTGGGATGATAGATGCCGTAAAGATGGGCGTAGTATGCTTGAGCGATTTTGAGCGATACGCCCGGCAAACAAATGGAGATAGCAACTATGAGAAATGAAGGCATTGTTGAACTGTATGCCCCGCGCAGAACGCTCATCGGGCGCGACGGCATCACCAAGATCCCGCATTTTCTGCAGCGCCTGAGTTCGAAGTGCGTCCTCGTTGTGACGGATAAGGGCCTCATCAAGGTCGGCACCGCCGGAAAGGTCACGGCTGTTCTCGATAATGCGAACATCCAGTATGTGGTCTATGACGGCGTGGAGCCGAACCCCACGACCCGGATCGTTTATGACGCGCTGCATTTCTATCAGGAGCACCAGTGCGATGCGATCATCGCCATCGGCGGCGGCTCGCCGATCGATGTGGCAAAGGCCGTGAGCATCCTGTCCGCCAACGGTGGAAAGATTCAGGATTACAACGGCTACAACAAGTCGAAAAAGCGCGGTACGCCGATCATCGCCGTCAACACGACGGCCGGCACCGGCTCCGAGTGCACGCGTGCCTACGTCGTCACGGACGAAGAGACGAAGACAAAGATGCTCATGGTGGACACGAACTGCCTTGCGCATTTGGCTCTGAACGACCCGATGCTCATGGTCGGCATGCCGCCTTCTCTGACGGCTGCCACCGGTATTGACGCCCTGACGCACGCCATTGAGGCCTACATCTGCAATACGCACACGCCCTACACCGACGCCCTGTCTCTTGAGGCGGTCCGTCTGGTCTCCGGCTCGCTGCGCGACGCAGTCCGCGACGGCTCGAACATGGACGCCCGCACGAATATGTGCTGGGCCGAGTATATGGCCGGTCTTGCCTTCTCGAATGCAGGCCTCGGCCTCGTGCATGGCATTGCGCATCAGCTCGGCGGCTTCTACAACATCCCGCACGGCCTGGCAAACGCTATTCTGCTGCCGCGTGTGCTGGAGTACAACCGCCCGTACTGCATGGGCCGCCTTGCCACCGTGGCACAGGCTATGGGCGAGAAGTGCGATAACCTCTCGGTCGATCAGGCCTCGAAGAAGGCCATTGAGGCCGTCCGCCGCCTGTGTGACGATGTGAAGATCCCGAAGCTCTGCGACACGAAATTCCGCATGGAAGACATCGACGTGCTGGCCGAGCATGCGCTGGAGGACACCGCCACGCAGACAAACATCGTCCGCCCGACGCTGGATGATGTCAAGACCATCCTTGCCAAGACATATTACGAGGGCATCGTCCTGAAGACGGTGCAGAAATGAGGAGGCACGGCATGGAGAAATCTGAGGTCCAGAGAAAGGTCCAGCTTGCCACCTCGGAAGAGGTCTTCCGCAAAACGGGCCGGATCTTCGTTCCGGTCGCATCGTCTGCGCGCCATGTGCATCTGTGCCATGCGGATGTCGAGCGCCTGTTCGGACCGGGCCATCAGCTGACCGTGTTCCGCATGCTGTCTCAGCCGGGGCAGTACGCCTGCACGGAGCAGGTGACCATCGTCGGGCCGAAGGGTCAGCTTGCCAAGGTCCGCGTGCTCGGCCCGGAGCGCAGCGCCACGCAGGTGGAGATCGCCATGACCGACTCGTTCAAGCTCGGTATCAAGGCGCCCGTCCGCATGTCCGGCAAAACGGCCGGAACGCCGGGCTGCAGGCTCGTCGGCCCTGCCGGTGAGATTGAGCTTTCCGAGGGCGTCATCATCGCGGCGCGCCATCTGCATCTTTCCGAGGCGCAGTGTGCGCTCTTCGGCCTGCGGGACGGCCAGCCCGTCCGCCTGCGCGCCGAGGGCGAGCGCGCCGTCGTATTTGAAAATGTGATCGTCCGCAGCGGCAAGGGCCATGATATGGAGGTCCACATCGACACCGATGAGGCCAATGCCATCGCCATGCGCGGGACCCCGATGATGGAGGTCCTGCCCTGACCGGCTGCGGGTAAGAGGTAGCCATGGATCGAGCACAGCTTTACAAGTTAACAGAGCTGATCGTAGCCGAGGTCGTCCGCCGCATTGCGCAGGAGGAGCGCCGCAGGCAGCACCCCGAGCAGGTGCTCGTGCTGCTGGCCGACAGTGTCTCCTTCCCGGAGAAGCTGCAGCAGACGCTGAATGAGCAGTTCGGCGTCGCCTACACGCCTGTGAGCATCCCGGAGACGAACACGTTTGCAGACGAGGCCCTGCTCTACGCCGGAAAGCTGGAGCCGGGCGGGCTGCTCGAGCGGGTGAAGGAGGCCAAAACGGTCATCCTCGTCTCGCCGCGGCTCGAGCTGCTGCGCCGCATCGCGTCCGGTGATGACGGCGACCCGCTGTCGCATCTGCTCGTGCGCGCTATTCTGTGGCAGAAGGATGTCCGGGTGTATCTCGACTATGAGCCGCCCCGCTTCCGCCGCAACACCTTCCTTGCAGATACCGCTGAGGCCATCGACACGCTGCGGCAGATGGCTGTTACGGTCTGCCCGTATTTCGCCGTGGCTCCGCAGGAGCCGGAGGGCACGGATCTCGTCACGGAGGCGGATGTTCTGGACGCCGCGAAGACGGAGAGCAAAACGATCCGCTGCCGCAGCGGCGCGATCATCACACCCGCCGCACGCGATGCACTGGCCGCGACCGATGTGATCCTGCGGTATGAAGGAGAAACAACACATGCAGCTAGCTAGAGTGAAGGGAACCGTCGTCAGCACGAACAAGGCCGAAAAGCTGAATGGGCTGAAGCTTCAGCTCATCAAGCCCATCGACATTGAGACCTGGCAGGAGAAGGGCGGCCTTCTCGTCGCCATCGACGCCGTCGGCGCAGGCGAGGGGGAAGTCGTGATGGTCGTCAGCGGCAGCTCGTCGCGCCAGACGGCCGTGACGGAGGGCAAGCCCGTCGACCTGAGCATTGTTGCCATCATTGACTCGGTCGATGTCAACGGTTCCCGGATTTTTGAGAAATTCAGCAAAGGCTAATCTATATCAGAAAGTTGAGGATATGTTATGGCATTGACAAAAGAACAGATCCAGCAAATTGCCGCGCAGACACGCAGCAGCTTTGAGACGGGCTCGTTTGCCCCGACCGGCGTGCAGTGCCTGTTCGACGATGTGCATGACGCGATCGACACGGCCATCCGTGCTCAGCATCAGCTCATGGACATGTCGCTCGAGGAGCGCGGCAAGCTGATCGAGGCCATGCGCGTCTGCGCCCGGGAGCATGCCGAAGAGCTTGCCATTCTGGCGCACGAGGAGACCGGCTACGGCAAGGTGCCTCATAAGATCGCAAAGAACCTCCTCGCTGCGAACAAGACCCCCGGTATTGAGGATCTGCACCCCACGGCGTTCAGCGGCGACAACGGCCTGACGCTCGTTGAGACGGCCCCCTATGGCGTCATCGGCGCCATCACCCCGTCCACGAATCCAACCGCCACCATCATCAACAACTCCATCAGCATGATCTCCGCGGGCAACGCCGTGGTGTACAACCCCCATCCGGCAGCAAAGCGCGCCTCTCAGAAGGCCATGGAGCTGCTCAATGAGGCGATCGTGAAGGCGGGCGGCCCGAATGGCCTGATGACCGCTGCGAAGGAGCCGACGCTCGATACCTCGAAGGTCATTATGACCCACAAGGCCATCAAGATGCTGGCCGTCACCGGCGGCGAGGCCGTTGTCGGCGTGGCCATGAAGTCCGGCAAGAAGTGCGTTGCCGCAGGCCCGGGCAACCCCCCTGTCATCGTCGACGAGACCGCCGATATCGCGCAGGCTGCCAAGGACATCGTCGACGGCGCGAGCTTCGACAACAACGTCCTTTGCGTAGCCGAGAAGGAAGTCTTCATGGTCAACTCTATTGCCGACTCCCTCATGAACACGATGGAAAAGTGCGGCGCTTACCGCGTCTACGGTGAGGATATCGACAAGATCGTCCGTACCGTGCTCATCCAGAAGGACGGCAAGTATGTCATCAACCGCAAGTTTGTCGGCCATGATGCAACGTACATCCTCCGCGAGAGCGGCGTGCAGTTCAGCGGCGATCCCGTGCTTGTCATCGCCGATGTCGACCGCTATCATCCGTTTGTCGAGGTCGAGATGCTCATGCCGGTGCTCGGCATGGTCCGCGTGAACAACTTCGACGAGGCGCTGGACGAGGCCTTCCGCGCAGAGCATGGCTGCCAGCACTCCGCGATGATCCATTCCTCCAACGTGCACAACATGTCCCGTGCGGCCCGCCGCATGAACACGACCATCTTCGTCAAGAATGCCCCGTCCTACTCCGGTCTGGGCTTCGGCGGCGAGGGCTACACCACGCTGACCATCGCCACCCCGACCGGCGAGGGCCTGACGAGCGCGAAGTCCTTTACGCGCGCAAGACGCTGTGTGCTGAAGGGCGACTTCCGCATCATCTGAGGCGGACGGGATGGAGCTGAATAAACTGGTCTGCGACGCCGGTATTCTCGGCGCGGGCGGCGCGGGCTTTCCCACCCATGTAAAGATCAACTGCAAGGCCGAATTCGTCCTTGCAAACGGAGCCGAGTGTGAGCCGCTGCTGCGGGTCGACCAGCAGGTCATGCAGTATTTCGCAGCCGATGTCGTGCGCGGCATCCGCGCCGTGAAGGAATTCACCGGTGCGAAGCGCGCGGTCATCTGCCTGAAGGAGCATTACCACGCTGCCGTTGCCGCGCTGCAGGAAGTGCTGAAGGACGCGGACGATGTGGAGCTGCATCTGCTGCAGGGCTATTATCCTGCAGGCGATGAGCAGCAGATCGTCTACGAAGTCACGGGGCGTGTCGTCCCGACCGGCGGTCTGCCGCTGGATGTCGGCGCCGTTGTCTGCAACGTCAGTACGCTCACAAACATTGCCGCCGCGCTCGACGGCAAGAAGGTCACGGAGAAGTATGTCACAGTCGGCGGTGCGGTGAAGAATCCTGTTACGCTCCGCGTTCCGGTTGGCATCTCCCTGCAGGAGCTCATGGACGCCGCCGGCGGCCCCACCTGCGACTGCAAATACATCATCGGCGGCCCGTGCATGGGCCGGGTGGTCGACACGCTGGACATCCCGGTGACGAAGACGACCGGCGGCCTGCTGGCCATCCCGAAGGATCACCCCCTGCTGGAGCGGAAGTCTCCGAAGCTCAATCTGCAGCTCATCATGTCGGTCTGCTGCCAGTGCTCCATGTGCACGCAGATGTGCCCGCGCAACGCGCTGGGCCTGAATGTGCAGCCGCACAAGGCCATGCGCAGTCTGGCGAGCGGCGGCGACCTGCTTGGCGAGTTCAATGGCATCTTCTCCTGCTGCAACTGCGGACTATGCACCTATTATGCCTGCAACTTCGGCCTGAAGCCCTCGCAGGTGATGCAGACGCTCAAGTCTGCCATTGCCTCGAAGGGCGTTCGCCCCCGTAAGGAGGTCTACGGCCCGGTGGACGGCGGCCTGGAGAACAAGAAGGTCCCGGTCGAGCGCCTGATCGCGCGCCTCGGCATCGCGGAATACGACGTTCCTGCGCCCATGGCGGAAAAGCCCCTGACGACGAGCTGCGTGCGCATCGCGCTGCGCATGGGCGTCGGCGCTCCGAGCGTTCCGGTCGTTGCGGTCGGGGATAAGGTCCGCAAGAACCAGCTCGTGGCCGACATCGCGGAGAAGAAGCTCGGCGTCAAGATGCATGCCAGCATCTCCGGCGTCGTGACGGACATCACCGCCGACTACATTGAGATAAGGAAGGCTGCCAAATGAATGCACTGGGTATGATTGAAGTTCAGAGCATCCCGCTCGGCGTCAACGCCGGCGATGCGATGCTCAAGGCCGCGACGGTCCAGCTTGTCACGGCGCAGCCGGTCTGCGCGGGCAAGTACATCGTGATCGTCACGGGCGAGGTCTCCGCCGTCAGCGAAAGCGTCGCGGCAGGCAAGGCCGAGGCCGGTCAGCGCCTGATCGACAGCATGGTGATCTCCCATGTGCACGAGCAGGTGCCCCGCGCCATCAACGCCTGCAACGAGATCGGCGAGGTCGCTGCCATCGGCGTTATGGAGGCCTACAGCCTCTGCGCAGCCGTTGTCGCAGCCGATGCAGCCGTGAAGGCGGCTGATATCCACCTGATGGACGTTCGTCTCGGCCGCGGCCTGGGCGGCAAGTCCTTCATCACCATGACGGGCGACGTTGCTGCCGTGCGCGCTGCCATCCATGCTGCCGAGGGCATGCCCGAGGTCAAGGGCCTGCTGTCGGAGAGCGTTGTGATCCCGCACCCGCATCCCGATATCGTCAAGTCCCTTTATTAAGCGTAAAAATATTTTCACATATACAATCATTGGAGGTTTTTTATCATGAAAGAAGCATTAGGCATGATCGAGACCCGCGGCCTGATCGGCGCTGTCGAAGCAGCCGATGCCATGGTCAAGGCAGCTAATGTTCATCTGATCGGCAAGCAGCAGATCGGCTCCGGCCTCGTGACCGTCATGGTCCGCGGCGATGTCGGCGCTGTCAAGGCCGCTGTCGATGCAGGCGCCACCGCCGCAAAGCGCGTCGGCGAGCTGTACGGCACCCATGTCATCCCGTCTCCGCACGACGACGTGGAAGCCATCCTGCCGAACATCGGTTAAGCTATGTATATCGGGGAAGTCGTCGGCTGCGTCGTGGCGAGCGTGAAGGAGGAGCGGCTGGAAAATATCCCGCTGCTCGTCGTTCAGCTCATTGAAAAAGGCGTAAAAACGAAGATGATCGTGGCTGCCGACGCGACCCGGCAGGCCGGTCGCGGAGATTTTGTCTTCATGATCGGCTCCAAGGAGGCGGCGCGCATGTTCCGCAAGACGGTGCCTGCGGCCGACTCGGCGATCGTCGGATTTATCGACTCGTATAATGTCAGAATTAAAGAATAATCTGGAGGAATAACCTATGAAACTCGCTCTTGGTATGATCGAGACCCGCGGCCTCATCGGCGCTGTCGAGGCTGCTGATGCTATGGTCAAGGCAGCCGATGTGCATCTCATCGGCAAGCAGCAGATCGGCTCCGGCCTCGTGACCGTTATGGTCCGCGGCGATGTCGGCGCCGTCAAGGCCGCTGTGGACGCAGGCGCCACCGCTGCGAAGCGCGTTGGCGAGCTGTACGGCACCCATGTCATCCCGTCCCCGCACGATGACGTGGAGGCTATCCTGCCGAAGCTCGGATGAAGCTGGCCAGGGTCGTCGGGAACGTCGTCTCTACGGTAAAGGACGCCTGCTACACCGGTCAGAAGCTGATGATCATCGACTATATCGACGAGAACGGCAGCCTGACCGGGAACCAGGCCATCGCCTTTGACGTGGCGGACGCCGGGATCGGGGATACGGTCCTTGTGAATGTCGAGGGCGGCTCGGCGAACATGTTCCTCGGCCGCTCCGTCATCGCCGATCTGACGATCTGCGGTGTCATCGATCACATCACGCTCGACGGCGAGACCCGGGAATACCACTGAGGTGACGCATTCCCACATTCCACGAAACAGGTGAGATGGATATGGATATCGAAGCGATCCGGAAACAGGTGGAGCAGCAGGTCATGCAGTACTTCCATCTGGAACCGACGGTAACGGACGCGCCCTATGCCGGCATGGTCACGGGCGTGGACGTGATCTCCCATCTGGAGCACTCTCTTCTCAACCCCGACACGACGCTTGAGACCATCGAGCGCGAATGTGCCGTCGCACGGAAATACTCCGTCGCAGCGGTCTGCGTTGCACCGTACTATGTACCGGCTGCGCGCGAGATCTTGCTCGGCAGCCCCGTCGCCGTCGGCACGGCCATCGGGTTCCCGCACGGCTGCATGTCGCAGGCCGCCAAGCTGGCGGAGCTGCGTGAGTGCATGGCCAACGGAGCCACGGAGGTCGACGTCGCGCTGAACGTGTTGGCCATCAAGTCCGGCCGTCTCGACGTGGCGCAGCGTGAGCTCGATGAGCTCGTGCGCTGTGCGGTCGGCAAGGTCCAGCTCAAGGCCGTGTTCGAGCATGCGCTCTACACGCCGGAGGAGAAGCGCGCCGTTCTGCAGATGCTGCGCAGCAGCGGCGTGAACTATGTGAAGATCCAGAATATGCTCAGCGGCCACGGCGCCCGCGTTGAGGATGTCCGCTTTGCCAGCGAGATCCTCGGCCGCAATGTCGGCATCAAGATCGACGGCGGCATCAAGACGCTCGCGCAGGCAGAAGAACTGCTTGCCGCAGGCGCAACGCGCCTTGGCCTGACGGCCACGGCGAAGATCGCCGAGGAAGCGCTGAAAAACGCATAAACGATACGAAAGGAAACGACTTTCAATGGATATCAATGAAATTATCAGACAGGTAACGGAGGAGATCTGCTCCAAGTACGGCGCGCAGACCCAGACGCCCGCCGCGAGCGACGGCTATACCCCGGCAGACATGGCCAAGTACATTGACCATACCTACCTGAAGCCGGAAGCCAGCGTCAACGAGATCCGCAAGATCTGCGACGAGGCCAAGAAGTATCACTGCGCCAGCGTGTGCGTGAACCCCTCCAACATTCAGTATGTCGCCCAGCAGCTCGAGGGCAGCGGCGTGACGCCGTGCTGCGTCATCGCTTTCCCGTTCGGCACCAGCACCCCCGAGGCGAAGGCCTTCGAGGCCTCCGACGCCGCCTCCAAGGGCGCTCGTGAGATCGACATGGTCATCAATGTCGGCGCCATCAAGTCCGGCGACTGGCTGCTTGTCAAGCGCGACATCGAGGGCGTTGTCAACGCCGTCAAGGGCCGCGCCAAGGTCAAGGTCATCATCGAGGCCTGCCTCCTGACCGACGAAGAGAAGGTCAAGGCCTGCACCGTCGCGAAGCTCGCCGGCGCTGCCTTCGTGAAGACCTCCACCGGTTATTCCACCGGCGGCGCTACTGTCGAGGATGTCCGCCTGATGCGCGAGACCGTCGGCCCCGAGATGGGCGTCAAGGCCTCCGGCGGCGTTCGTACCTATGACGATGCCATTGCCATGCTCAAGGCCGGTGCAAACCGTCTGGGCTGCAGCTCCACGATGAAGATCGTCAGCGGCGTGAAGGAAGACGAGCATAAGTGCGTCAACTGCGGCAACTGCAAGAACCAGTGCCCGTCCGGCAACGTCGAAATCCGCAAGAAGCTGTATTAATTCCAAGCGCAACATAGAAAGGATCTGACCCCCATGAGAAAACCCATGATTGCGGGCAACTGGAAAATGAACAAGACGCCCGCTGAGACCGTCGCCCTTGTCGAAGACCTGAAGAAGATCCAGGTCCGCACGAAGGCGGAAGTCGTTGTCTGCCCGATGACCGTCAGCCTGTTCGCTGCCGCAACGCAGCTGAAGGGCACGGACATCAAGCTCGGTGCGCAGAATGTCCATTTTGAGGACAAGGGCGCTTTCACCGGCGAGTGCAACATCGCCAGCCTGAAGGAGCTCGGCGTCGAGTATGTTATCCTCGGCCATTCCGAGCGCCGTCAGTACTTCGCTGAGACCGATGAGACCGTCAACAAGAAGGTCCTGAAGGTCCTGGCCGAAGGCCTGAAGCCCATCGTCTGCGTCGGTGAGAGCCTGCAGCAGAAGCAGACCAATATCACGAACGAAGTCGTCTGCATGCAGACGAAGGCCGCTCTGTGCGGCGTCAGCCCGGCAAAGGTGACGGATGTCGTCATCGCCTATGAGCCGATCTGGGCCATTGGCACCGGCATGACCGCCACGGCGACGGACGCCAACCGCACCATCGCCGCTATCCGCGCTGCGATCCGCGAGCTGTTTGGCGACGCTGCCGACCAGGTCCGTATCCTCTACGGCGGCAGCATGAACGACAAGAACGCGACCGAGCTGATGAGCCAGCCTGAGATCGACGGCGGCCTGATCGGCGGCGCAAGCCTTGTTGCCGAGAAGTTCGAGAAGGTCATCAACTATCACGGCTGATCCTATTCGGAACAACACGAGCCCCGGTGCATCGCACCGGGGCTTTGCTTGTCTGCGGATGATGTAAAAAGCTCCCGGTGCGGTTTGATACTGCACCGGGAGCTTTTCCGTCGGAAACGGTTATTTCGTATTCTCGAACACGTCGTGATTCCGGACAAAGTATTCGATGCCGGAATAGAGCGTCGTGACGGTGATAGCGGCCACGACGACCCAGTCGAGCACCTCGCTGAACACAAAGCGGCGGCCGAAGACGAGCATGAAGCTCAGGCCTGTCATGGTGACAGCAGTCTTGACCTTACCGGACCAACCGGCTGCAATGACGCGGCCCTTTCCGGCGGCGATGAGACGCAGGCCTGTCACGGCAAATTCGCGCGCCAGAACGATCATCAGTGCCCAGGCAGGATAGATGCCCCATTCGCAGAACATGGCCATAGCGGCGATGACAAGCACCTTATCGGCCAGCGGGTCAAGGAATTTGCCGAGGTCCGTCACCTGATTGCAGCGGCGCGCGATCTGACCGTCCAGAATATCGGAAAGACTGGCCACGGCAAACACGACGCAGGAGACGATCTGCATCCAGCTCCAGATCTCACTGAGGTACATACAGACCAGAAAAACCGGGATCATCACGACACGAAACAGCGTGATCTTCGTTGCAGTCGTCATTATGCATTCTCCTCCATTTCACCGACCAGGTCGCCGTCCTCGGCGCCTGTGATGCGGACCATTACAAACTCACCGGGAGAGACACTGCGCGCCGCAGAGAACAGTACACGACCGTCGATATCGGGCGAGTCGGCATAGGTCCGGCCGAAGCAGCGGCCCGTCTCAGGCTCCTCGCCCTCGCAGAGCACCTCCATGACCGTGCCGACGCGGGCTGCGTTGTACGCATCCATGATGCGCGACTGCAGCTCGCCGATGATCTCGGCGCGGCGCTGGGCGACCTCCTCGTCTGCGTGCTCCATCTTTGCGGCGGGCGTCCCGTCCTCAGGGGAGAACACGAACGCGCCGACGCGCTCGAGCTTGTTCTCACGGAGCCAGGCACAGAGCTCTTCGAACTCGGCCTCGCCCTCGCCGGGCAGGCCCGTGATGAGGCTCGTGCGGATGACGACGTCGGGCAGGCGGCTGCGCAGCTTCTGGAGCATCTCGTCCAGCTCGGCGCGGGTCCCGCGGCGGTTCATGCGGCGCAGGATCGCGTCGTTCACATGCTGGATAGGAATGTCCATATAGTTGACGAGCTTCGGCTCGGACGCGAACGTGTCCAGCAGCTCGTCCGTGATCATATCGGGGTAGAGGTAGTGCACGCGGATCCAGTGGAAGCCCTCAATGCGGCACAGCTCGTGCAGCAGGAGGGGAAGGCGCGGCGCGCCGTACAGGTCCGTGCCGTAGCGGCTCGTGTCCTGCGCGACGACGATCAGCTCCTTGACGCCGGACTCCGCAAGGCCGCGGGCCTCCTGCAGGATGTCCTCCACGGCGCGGCTGCGGTAGCGCCCGCGCAGATGGGGGATGATGCAGAAGGCGCAGAAATTGTTGCAGCCCTCGGCGATCTTGATGTAGGCATAGTGCTGCGGCGTCGTGAGCACGCGCCCGGCCTCGTCTGCCGGGGCGTCGATGTCGCCGAACTCGCTGACGGTCTCGCCGCCGTTCAGCAGGCGGTCCGCCACGGAGACGATGTCGTCATAGCTGCCTGTACCGAGCACGCCGTCGACCTCCGGCATCTCCTGCAGGATCTCGTCCTGATAGCGCTGCGACAGGCAGCCTGTCACGAGCAGTCGGCCGATGCGGCCCTCCTGCTTCAGCGCGCCCATGGCGAGAATGTTGTCGATGGCCTCGCTCTTGGCCGAGTCGATAAAGCCGCAGGTGTTGACGATCACGAGATCCGCGCCGTCCACATCCTCCTGCAGGGTGTAGCCTGCCTGCTGCAGGCGATAGAGCATCTGTTCTGCGTTGACCTGATTTTTGGCACAGCCAAGGGAGATCATTCCCACTCGTTTGCCCATCGGGGTTGTACCTCTTTCCTTATTCCTCCGGAAGATCCGGGTCGTAACGTTCGAGCGCGCGGCGGATATCGCCCCACGCATGGCCGCGGCGCAGCAGCGCGTCTGCTGCGCGGCGGATCTCCGTGCGGTCGGGCTGCCTGCCGCGGAACCGCTTCTGTAAAAATGCGTCGATCGCGTCGTCCTGCTCCGGGAGCTCGGCAAGAGCCTCGTCCCACAGCTCGCGCGGGATGTGCTTGGCGTAGAGCATCTGCCGGATGCGTGCCGCGCCGTAGCCCTTTGCCGTGCCGCTGCGGACGATCTGCCGGGCTGCGGCCTCGTCATCGAGCAGGGAGAGCCCGGCGAGCCATTCGACGGCCTGCCTGGCGTTCTCGGGCGATTCGCCCTTCTGGCGCAGACGGTGCTCCAGCTCGGCGCGGGAGACCGTTGCCGCAGAGAGAATGCGAACGGCGCGCTCCTTTGCGGACGCGGAGCCGGCAGCGGCCTCGAGCGAGGCGCGTGCGGCGTCCGGGATGTCCATACCGGGGCGCAGGCTCAGGTCCGCGACCACGGCCGGGAGCACCAGCATGGCTTCGCCGCTGTCAAAGCGCAGACGCAGCTTGCCCTGCGGCGAGCGCGTCTGTTCAATGGCAAGCAGACGCATTATTCGGCGTCAAAGTCGTCCGCAGAAACATCCACGGGCTTGGCGGGGGCGGCGGGCTGCTTGATGCGGCTGTTCTGGACCTCCATCAGGTGGGCACGGACGCGTGCCTCCAGCTCGGCGGCCAGCTCGGGATGATCGGCGATATACTGCTTGGCATTGTCGCGGCCCTGCCCGATGCGCTCGTCGCCGACGGAGAACCAGCTGCCGCTCTTATTGACAAGCTCCAGCGTGACGGCGATATCCAGCAGCTCGCCGAAGCGGGAGATGCCCTCTCCGTACATGATATCGAACACGGCCTCACGGAAGGGGGGCGCGCACTTGTTCTTGATGACCTTCACGCGCGTGCGGTTGCCGACGATCTCAGTGCCGCTCTTGATGGCCTCGATTTTGCGGACGTCCAGACGCACGGAGGAGTAGAACTTCAGGGCGTTGCCACCGGTCGTGGTCTCGGGGTTTCCGTACATGACGCCGATCTTCATACGCAGCTGGTTGATGAAGATGACGATGCAGTTCGTCTTGGAGACGGTGCCTGCCAGCTTGCGCAGAGCCTGCGACATCAGGCGGGCCTGCAGACCGACAAAGGCCTCGCCCATCTCGCCCTCGATCTCGGCGCGGGGCGTCAGAGCAGCGACAGAGTCGACGACGACGACGTCAATGGCGCCGGAGCGGACGAGGGCGTCCGTGATATCGAGAGCCTGTTCGCCGGTGTCCGGCTGGGAAACGAGCATGGAGTCGATGTCTACGCCGATGGCGGCCGCATAAACGGGATCGAGCGCGTGCTCGGCATCCACAAAGGCAACCTCGCCGCCGCGCTTCTGTGCCTCCGCCAAAACGTGCAGGGCAAGTGTCGTCTTACCGGAGGATTCCGGACCGTAGATCTCGACGATACGGCCGCGGGGCAGGCCGCCGATGCCGAGGGCGGCGTCCAGTGCAAGGGAGCCGGTGGGGATGGCATCCACGTTCATCTCCGGACGGTCGCCCAGACGCATGACGGCGCCCTTGCCGTAGTTTTTCTCGATCTGGTGCAGCGCGGTCTCCAGCGCTTTTTTCTTGTCGTCTGCGGGCGCGGGGGCCTCGTAGGCGGGCTTTTTCTGTGCCATGGTCAGCCTTCCTCTCTCTTCCGGGCGAGAACGGCCCGGGTGATGTCTGCGGTGTCTTTTTTCAGCTCCGCGATCTCATAGCCTGCGCGGCGCAGCAGGTCGCACACGGCGGCATCCTGACCCATGCCGAATTCGAAGCAAAGCCAGCCGCCGGGATTGAGCGCGGGGGTGAAGTTGCGCACGATGGCGCGGTAAAAATCCAGTCCGTCGTCGCCGCCCCAGAGCGCCAGATGCGGCTCATAGTCGCGGACGGACGGATCGAGCGTCTCCATTTCCGCCGTTGTGACATAGGGCGGATTCGAGACGATCAGGTCAAAGGTGCCGAGAAACGGGGCCGCGGGCTGCCGGACGTCGATCGTCAGGCACTTCACACGGCCGGACAGGCGCTGGCTGCCGACGTTCTGCCGGGCCACGCGCAGCGCGGCAGGGGAGACGTCTCCGAGCGTCACGCGCGCGTCCTTCACGCGGCGGGCGATGGCAAGGCCGATGCAGCCGGAGCCGGTGCACAGATCCAGAATGCGCGGATTCTGCTCGAGAAACAGCGCCTTTTTGATGGCAAGCTCCGTTACGGCCATGGTGTCGTCGCGGGGAATGAGCACGTCGGGCGTGACGGTGAGCGTCATGCCGTAGAAGTCCCATTCACCGAGGATGTAGGGCATGGGCTCTCCTGCCACGCGGCGGCGCACAAAGGACTGCGCCAGCTCACAGATCTCCTCAGAGGCGTAGAGGTCGCGGTCCGAGATCAGCTGCTCTGCCGTTTTGCCGGAGGCCGCGCAGATGAGCTCCCGCGCGACGTTCGAGGCAAACTGGCCCTCTGTGGGCAGCAGGGCGCGGCGGGCATCAAGATAGAGCTCGGCGTATTTCTTTACCACCGGTCCTCGCCCTCCTTTTCCGGCAGAACGAGCGTCAGCGCCTCGATGCCGACCTCCAGCATGGAGTCGTCCGGCTCGTTTGTCGTCAGGTACTGCAGCCACATGCCGGGAGCGGACAGCGCGCGCGTCAGCCTGTTGTCATGGCGGCCGACGAGACGGTTGAATTCATAGCTGATGCCGACGACGATCGGCAGGAGCAGGAGCTTCAGCACCACGCGCACGATGGCCTCGAGCCAGTGCGAGGTGATGCCCGCCGTGATCGGCCGCAGCAGCGGCGTGGCAAGGGAAAAGACCAGAATGGAGACGATCATCACGACGAACAGAAAGCTTGTGCCGCAGCGCGGGTGCAGGCGGGGCATTTTGCGCGCGTTTTCGACCGTCAGGGGAAGCTTTGCCTCATAGCACCGGATAGTCTTATGCTCTGCCCCGTGATAGGAGAAGACGCGGCGCATGTCCTTCATGCGGGACACGAGGAACATGTAAGCAAGGAAGATCACGATGCGCAGCAGGCCCTCGAGCAGGTTGCGCACGATCTCATTCGTGGTGACAAAGCGGTTCAGGAACGAGCCGAGCAGCGACGGCAGCACGAAAAACAGCGCGATGGAGAACGCCAGCCCGAGCACGACGGAGAAGGTGATGAGCGCGTTCTGCGCCTTCTCGGAGGACAGGCGCTTTTCCAGCCAGGCCTCAAAACGGCCGGGCTCCTTGCCTTTTTCGTCCTCGTCCTCCTCCGCAAAGAAATCCGCGGAATACATGAGGGCGGAAACGCCGGTCTTCATGGATGTGCAGAAATTGAAGATGCCGCGGATGAACGGCAGCTTCTTCGGCGACCACTTCTGCGAGAGCTTCCGCGGCTCGACCTTGCGCTGCAGGCCGTCCTTCGTGCGGACGACAACGGCGGATTTCTCCGGGCCGAGCATCATAATGCCCTCGATGAGGGCCTGCCCGCCGATCATGGTCTTGAATTGTTCCTGCGGCTGCTGTGTGTTCTTTTTTGCCATGTGTTTCCTTTCTATTGCTCTGCAATGGGGAGCCGGATGGTGACGACCGCGCCGCCGCCCTCGGCATTGGCGATGTCGAGCACGCCGTTGTGCATCGTAACGATCTCTTCGCAGACCGCAAGGCCGATGCCGCTGCCGCGCGCCTTGGAGGCGCCCTTGTAGAATTTCTTTTTCACGAGCGGCAGCTCCTCTTCGGGGATGCCGGGGCCGAAGTCGCGGATGCGGATGACGACGGAGTCCTGCCCGTCTGCGTTCTCCCGGCAGATCTCGGCCGTGATCCTGCCGCCCTCGCCGCCGTGCTTGGCGGCATTGTCCAGAATATTCAGGAAGACCTGCTTCATCCGCGCCGGGTCGCAGGGAATCTCCGGGATATCGTCGTCATTTTCCAGGTAGTCCAGCACGATGCCCTCCTGCCGCAGCCGGGAGCCGTACATGAACACGGTGTCCTCAAACTCCGTGCGCAGGTCGCACGGCACGACGTTCAGGGTAAAGCGGCCGTCCTGAAGGCGGGTGAACTCCAGCAGCTCCTCGACCATGTCCGTCAGGCGGGCGGCCTCGCGCTGGATGATGCTCAGGCCGCGGCGGGCCTCAGCGCTGTCAACGCCAGCTCCGGCGGACAGCAGCGTTTCGCTCCAGCCGCTGATGGCTGTGAGCGGGGTGCGCAGCTCATGCGAGACGGACGAGACGAACTCGGACTGCATTTTCTCTGCGCGGCTGATCTTTTCAGACATTTCGTTGATGGTGTCCGTCAGCTCGCCGATCTCGTCGTCGGACTTCCGCGGGATCTGCACGCCATAGCTGCCAGCTGAGATGCGCTTGGCCGTGGCGGTCAGCTCCTGCACCGGGACAAGGATGGATTTGACAAAGTAGCGGCCGCTGACATAGACAACGAGCAGCACGATCAGGCCGACAAGCGCGGCGCACAGGCTGAAGAGCATGATCTGCCGGTCGGCGCGGCGCAGGCTCGTGACATAGCGCAGCACGCCGATGACCTCGCCGTTTGTATAGATGAGCGGGCTGGAGACGGCCATGATGCGCTCACCGGTCGCGGGATTTGTTCCGGTGTAGGACGCGATGGCCTTCGTCTCGATGGCCTCGCGGATGTCGGACGTCACACCGGCCATACCGGAGTACACGCCGTAGGACGAGGCGACGATGCGGTTGTTCGTGTTGACGAACTGCAGCTCCATCTGGTCCTTCGAGTCAAAGCTCTGGGCGAATTTTGCGCAGGACTGGTAATATTCGTTGTAGCTCTGGCGGACGTAGTTGTCGAAAAAGCTCGTGCTCGTGCGCGCTTTGGCCTCCATCCCGGCCTCCATGCTGGAGTAGTAATAGGCTGCGACCATGATCGAAAGCGCGATCACGCAGAGAAGCACGATGGCAAACAGAATGCTCAGCGTATTGCGCAGCCAGCGCTTCTGCAGGCCGCTGTTTCGTTTCATGGCGGTTCCTCCCGGGCTTACAGGCCCCATTTATAGCCGTAGCCCCAGACCGTGGTGATGTAGGTCGGGTTTGCGGTGTTATCCTCGATCTTGATGCGCAGGCGGCGGATGTTCACATCCACGATCTTGAGCTCGCCGTCGTAATCGCGGCCCCAGACCGAGGTGAGAATGTCTTCCCGCGACAGGGCGCGGCCGGGGTTCTGCATGAACAGCTGCAGAATGGCGAACTCCACCTGCGTGAGCTTGATGCGGCGGCCGCTCTTTTCGAGTGTGCGGTTGCGCAGGTTGAGCGTGAACGGCTCGTGGACGATGACTTCGGGATCTGCCTCGGCCGCGCCGCCGATGCGGCGGTAGAGCGCGTCGATGCGCGCCGTCAGCTCGGCGGGGGAGAAGGGTTTGGTGACATAGTCGTCCGCGCCGGTCATAAGGCCCGTGACCTTGTCCATCTCCTGCGTGCGCGCCGTGAGCATGATGATGCCGATGGCCTTGTTCGTCGCACGGATGCTGCGGCAGACCTCGAAGCCGTCGATATCCGGCAGCATGATGTCCAGAATGGCCACGCCGGTGTCCGGGTTTTCCTTCAGGCGCTCAAGCGCCTCGCGGCCGGTCCCGGCCTCGATGGCCTCATAGCCCGCCCGCTTGAGATTGATGACGACGAAGCTGCGGATGCTGACCTCGTCCTCCAGAATCAGTACCTTTTTCATGCTTCTCTCCTTTTCCTGCCTTCCGCCGAGCGGCGGAGACTGCAACGGGGATCGGTCAGGACGTTGTAACGTCGCCGGTCTTCCAGTCGTTCTGAATAAAATGGAATTGCGTGCGGATGGCATCGGCCGTGATGCCGAGCGCCACGGCGCGGTGTGCCAGACGGCAGACATAGACCGTCTCGCCCTTCTGCGTCAGGACCTGCCAGCCGTCTCCAAGTGCGCTGAGGTCCGATGCGGACAGGGCGGCAATCGTCAGAAGCTCCTCAGTGCTGCCGCCGGCTTCCCACAGAAAGCGGTAGCCGAGCGTGCTGCCTGCCACGGCGCTGCGTGTGAGCACGAGGTGCTCCTGCCACAACGTCGGGATCTGCAGATACCAGCCGCCCGTGTGGCAGTGGAATGTCAGCAGCTTCTCGTCCCGGGAACCGTCGAGCTGCAAATTATACCAGCTGACAAGGTACTGATCCTGCGAGCTGGCATCATAGTCGAGCGACGGCATGGGGCAGAGCATCGGCAGCTCGATCAGGCCGTCTTTGTCGATGTCGCCGCCGTAAATGTAGTAATCACGCAGGGTCTGCACGTCGGTGTTGGCGTCCTCCGAGCGGGAGAGGTTGGTGAACACCCCGTCGCGGAAGACGAAAATATCTGTGATCAGGCTGCCGTCGCTGTACTCCGAGGCGACGAAGACCGCTGCGACGTTCCGGCACATATAGCCCGTCAGAATGCGCTTGACGGACGAGACAGCCACAGACATCGAGACCTCGCGCTCACGCTTGAGCTGACCGCCGACCCAGCAGTACAGCTCGGCAATACCGTTCTGCGAATCGCCGCCGCTGTGCAGCACAACGATCTCCTGCCGGCTGTCCGCGTCCAGATCGGCCGTGACGAACTCAGCGTATTCCGTGCTCATCAGCTCGGTCAGCGTGCCGCCGCGCAGGGAATAGACATTCATGAGCTGCGGGACCTGATCACTGATCTGGCGGCCGACAACGAGCTCATAGCCCGGCTGGTCGTCGAACGCAACATAGGAGACATGGTGGAACGCGCTGCCTGCGCCCTGCACGGATGCAGCCAGCGTGAAGGCATCGTTTTGCCGGTCAAAGACATAGATGCCGAGCGGAAGCTCGCCGGTCGTTTTGCAGTAGACGACGGCTTCGTCCTCACCGTCGCCGTCGAGGTCGACCATCTGCACGACCTGCTGGTTATCGCCGGAGACCGGCGGGGCATAGACCGCACCGTCCGGCAGGGCCAATTCGATGGCGTTCTGCAGGTCATAGTATTCCTCTGACTGCTTCGGAACGGCGTAAAGTCCCTCTGCAGGCTCCAGAAAGCACCCGCCGAGCAGCAGGCAGGCCAGCAGCAGGGGAAGGAAGCGGATGCATTTCTTCTTCATCGGGTGCGTTCTCCTTTCGCCGATATTCTCCATCCAATATTATAACATAAATCGTAACCATTGTGTAGTGGGTCTGTCATTTTTGTGGGCAAAATTTCGGCCGGGCCGGGTCATTTCAGCACGACGGAATCCTCACCGAGCAGGGCGCGCAGCTCCTGCAGCATATCGCCGCGCAGGCCGCACTGTGTACCGCGGCGGACGCCCGTATCCACAAAATACAGGACGGCCGCCACATTGCCGGGGAACATGTTGAGCGTGGCGCGGACCTTGCCGAACAGCGGCGACTGCTCCGACGGCAGGCGCAGATACAGCCGCGAGGCCTGCAGGATCGCCTGCTCCTGCGCAGCGGGGCGCGGCGCGGCGGCCATGGGCGGCGGAGCCTGCTTTGTGAAGGCCTCAAGCGGGTCAAAGCGATTGACCACGAGCTGCGGGGACTTTTCGTCGCGCACGGAGATGCGGCCCTCCGCCACGACGGCGGCGTTTTCCGTCAGCAGGCTGCCGCTGCGCTCGAGCACGTTCGAGAATGTCAGCAGCTCCATTGCGGCCGTGTCGTCCTCCAGCGTGACATAGGCCATCATGGATCCGTTGCGGGTCGTCTTACGGCGGATCTCCTCGACCATGCCCGCAATGCGGACGTTCTGGCCGTCGTGGAAAAAGCCGTCGTTTTCTTCAAACGACTGCAGGATGCGCAGCACGGGCGTGACGCCCGCCGCGCGCAGCCGCGTGCGGTATTCGTCGAGCGGATGGCCGGAGAGATAGAGGCCGACCGTCTCCTTTTCCATCTGCATGAGCTCCGCCGGGCGCAGCGGGGGAAGCTTCGGCGCGGGGATCTCCGGCATGCCGCCGTCCTCCGGCCCGAAGAGCTGCAGCTGCCCCTCGAGATTGCGGCGGTAGGTGTCCGCCGCAGCGTCGAGCACCATTTCGTAAATGGCCAGCATCTGCCCACGGCCCATGCCGAGGCCGTCCATCGCGCCGCATTTGATAAGGTTCTCCACGGCGCGCTTGTTGAGGTCCGAGCCCTGCATACGGCGGGCAAAGTCCTCCAGCGAGACAAAGCGGCCGTTTTCCGCGCGCTCCGCCATGACCTGCCGGATGAGGCCGCGGCCAATGTTCTTCACGGCCCCGAGGCCGAAGCGGATGCCGTCCGGCTCCACGGTGAACTTATCCTCCGAGGCGTTGATGTCCGGGTGCAGCAGGCGGATGCCCATGTCGCGGCAGTCGGCGATGTATCCGGCCGTCTTCGTAGAGTTGTCCAGCACGGATGTCAGCAGCGCCGCCATATATTCGCGGGAGTAATGGCACTTGAGATAGGCCGTGTCATAGGTGACCTTGGCATAGCATACGGCGTGCGCCTTGTTGAAGGCGTAGTTCGCGAAATCCAGGATTTCCTTGTAAATGGCCTCCGCCGCCGTCTCAGACACGCCGTTTGCAATCGCGCCGGGGATGCCGCGCGCGGCATCGCCGTGGACAAACGCCTGCCGCTCGGCGATGATGACCTTTTCCTTCTTTTTGGAAATGGCGCGGCGCATGTTGTCCGCCTGTCCGAGGCTGTAGCCGCCGAGCTTGCGGAAGATCTCAATGACCTGCTCCTGATAGACGATGCAGCCGTAGGTCACGGAGAGGATCGGCTCGAGCTGCGGGCAGAGATAGGTGACGCGCTCCGGATGAAACTTGTTTTCGATGAAACGCGGGATGGAATCCATGGGGCCGGGGCGGTAGAGCGCGACAATGGCGGTGAGGTCTTCGATGGACTGCGGCTTCATATTGACGCACACGCCCGTGATTCCGGCGGATTCCAGCTGAAAGACGCCCGCCGTCTTGCCCTCGCCCAGCATGGCGAACGTCGCGGCGTCGCCGTCCGGCAGCCGCTTGAGATCAAAGTCCGGCTCGCGGCGGCGGATGGCGCGGGCGGCGTCGTCGAGGATCGTCAGATTGCGCAGGCCGAGAAAGTCCATTTTGAGAAGGCCAAGCTCCTCGATGGTTGTCATGGTAAACTGCGTGACGATGGTCTCGTCGTTGCGCGCCAACGGCACATAGTCACTGACGGGATTTGCCGTGATGACGACGCCTGCGGCGTGCGTCGAGGTGTTGCGGGGCATGCCCTCGAGGCCGCGCGCCGTGTCGACGAGCTTTTTGATGCGCTCGTCGCTCTCGACCATCGTGCGCAGCTGCGGCGAGATGCGCAGTGCCTCGTCGAGCGTCATGTGCGGCGTGGCGGGGATCTGCTTGGCCACGGCATCCGTTTCGGCATACGTCAGGTTCATGACGCGGCCGACATCGCGGATGGCGGCGCGGGCGGCCATGGTGCCGAACGTCACGATCTGTGCCACATGGTCCTTGCCGTATTTGCCCATGACGTAGTCGATGACCTCGCCGCGGCGGAGCTGGCAGAAGTCCGTATCGAAATCCGGCATGCTCACGCGCTCCGGGTTCAGAAAGCGCTCGAAGATGAGGTGATACTGCATGGGATCCATCTCGGTGATATGCATGCAGTAGGCCGCGATGGAGCCTGCACCGGAGCCGCGCCCCGGCCCGACCGGGATGCCCTGCTCCTTTGCCCAGCGGATGAAATCCGCCACGATGAGGTAATAGTCGACATAGCCCATCTTCTCCACGACGGACATCTCGTATTCCAGCCGCTCACGGTAGCCCGCAGGGGCACCCGGGTAGCGCTCACGGAAGCCCTCATCGCACATGCGGCGGAAATACGTCAGAGAATCGCTCCCGTCCGGAGGCGTGAAGGCGGGCAGATGATAGTGGTTGAATTCAAATTCGACCTTGCAGCGGTCGGCAATGCGCTGTGTGTTTTCCAGCGCCTCCGGCAGGGCGGGGAAGAGGGCGCGCATCTCGTCCTCGGACTTCAGGTAGAACTCCTGCGTCTCAAAGCGCATGCGGTTCGGGTCGTCGAGCGTCTTGCCGGTCTGGATGCACAGCAGCACATCCTGCAGCTCACTGTCCTCGCGCGTGAGATAATGCGCGTCGTTCGTCGCCACGAGCGGAAGGCCCGTCTCCTGCGCGATGCGCAGCAGGCCGCGGTTGACCTCACGCTGCTCCGGAATGCCGTGGTCCTGCAGCTCCAGATAGAAATGCTCCGGGCCGAAAATGCCGGAAAGCTCCAGCGCATAGGCCTTGGCTCCGTCATAGTCCCCGGCGCGCAGCCTGCGCGGAATCTCGCCCGCCAGACAGGCCGACAGAGCGATCAGGCCCTCGCTGTGCTGCCGCAGCAGGGCGAGGTCTACGCGGGGCTTGCCGTAAAAGCCCTGCAGGAACCCCATGGAGACCAGATAGCTCAGATTGCGGTAGCCCGTTTCGTTTTCGCACAGCAGGACCAGATGGCGCGCGTCATTGTCCACGCCGTGGACGCGGTCTGCTATGGTGCGCGGTGCGACATAGACCTCGCAGCCGATGATGGGCTTGATGCCCTCGGCCTTTGCAGCACGATAAAAGTCGATCACGCCGTACATGACGCCGTGATCGGTGATGGCCAGCGCAGTCTGGCCCAGCTCTTTGGCGCGCGCAGCAAGCCTGCCAATGCGGCATGCGCCGTCGAGCAGACTGAATTCGCTGTGGACGTGAAGATGTACGAATGCCATGAGGCAGCCTTCCTTTCTCGGAAAAGCGCGGCGGTCACGCCGGGCCTTCTTCGGTCGTCTCCGTGCCCTCTGCTGCCAGAGCCAGCAGCTTGCGCATGCGGTGGTTGACGGTGGATTTGCTGGTGGGCGGCTCATGAAGCTCTGCCAGCTCGGAGAGCGTGGCCTCCGGGTGCTCGCGGCGCAGCAGGGCCGTCTGCAGGAGTTTTTCGGGCAGAGTGTCCAGCCGGCCCTGTGCCTCGAGCGTGCGCAGCGCGGCAAGCTGCTCCTGCGCGGCGTCCACGGCCTTGGTGACGTTTGCGGTGTCGCAGTTCGTCTTGCGGTTGGCGTCGTTGCGCCAGTCCTTTTCGATCTTGGCCTGCATCACGGTCATGGCGCTGACCGGCGCGCCCATCAGGGCCAGCAGCTCCTCGATGGTCTCGCTCTGCTTGAAGTAAAGAATGCTGCTTCCCTTGCGCTCCGTCTGCTTCGGCGTCAGGCCCATCTCCAGCAGCAGCGTGCCCGTCTCGGCGCATACGCGCCGGTGCGAGGTGGAGAATTCCAGATGATAGCGCTTGGCAGGGTCTGTGACGGAGCCGCCTGCCAGAAAGGCTCCGCGCAGGAAGGCGCGGCGGCAGCAGTCATTTTCCAGCAGGGCAAGATTCACATGCAGTGCAAGGCTCGATTCGGCGGAAAAGCCGCAGAGCGTGAAAACATGCGAGATTTTTTCCGGGTCCTCCAGCACGAGCACGCGCTTGCCCTGCGCTTCCGGCTCCGGCAGCGCGTCAAAGCGCAGGCCGAATCCGCGCTGCAGCAGGCGCGGCAGCCGCGCGGCGAATTCCGGATTCTCCGTGACGATGCGGATGCACGAGGCACTGAAATGATTGGCATACAGGAGTGCGCCTAGCATCTCGGCCAGCGCGCAGCATTTTGCGCCCGGCGCCGTGCGGCAGAGCTCCCGTTTCACATTGGCGGAAAAGGAGATCATGCGTTTCCCTCCCGGCTCAGATCGCGGTGGAAGACCGTGACGGTATGGCCATGCTCCCGCAGCCCGGCGGCCAGAAATTCTGCGCCTACTACGGAGCGGTGACGGCCGCCCTTGCAGCCGACGCCGACGGTCATGTCGTTGCCCCAGCCGCGCTCGGCATACAGGTCCGCCTGCAGGAGCAGCATGGACAGCGCGTAGTTCAGTACGGTGCGGCTCTGCTCATTGTGCAGGATAAAATCGCGCACAGGGGCGTCCTGACTGCAAAGTTCACGCAGCTCCGGCTCCCAATAGGGATTTTTCAGGCAGCGCAGATCGAATACCTCGTCAGCCTCCGGCGCGCCGTAGCGAAAGCCGAAGGAAAATATCGTAAAGCTCATGTGTTCCTCAGTCCCAAAGGCGAATTTCCGGCTCGAGCCGGATGCCGCTGTGCTCCAGAACGCGCTGCTGCACCTGACGGAGCAGCTCCAGCACGTCTGCGGCGGTCGCGCCGCCGCGGTTGACAACAAAGCCCGCGTGTTTTTCCGAGACCTGCGCGCCGCCGACCGTCAGGCCCTTCAGCCCGGCAGACTCGATGAGCGCGGCGGCATAGCCGCCCTGCGGGCGCTTGAAGGCGCTCCCGGCCGAAGGCAGGTCCAGCGGCTGTGAGACGGTGCGGCGCGTCATCAGCTCGCGCATCGTCTCGCGGATGATGCCGGGGTCGCCCGGCTGCAGGGCAAAGCACGCCCGGACGATCACGCCGTCTGTATGCTGGAAGACGCTCGTGCGGTAGCCGAAGCCCTGCGAGACGCCCTCCCGCCGGACGAGCGTCCCGTCCGGCAGCATCTCCTGCGACCAGCGGCACACGGCGCGTATCTCGCCGCCGTAGGCTCCGGCGTTCATATAGACGCCGCCGCCGACGGTGCCGGGGATGCCGTGGGCAAATTCCAGACCCGTCAGGCCGTTGTCGCGGGCAAAGCAGGCAAGCCGCGCCATCGTAACGCCGGACATGGCCTCGATATGCGCTGCATCCGGCATGGAAAGGCCGGTCAGCGCGCCGCTCGTCACGATGACAAGCCCGCGCACGCCGCCGTCCGGCGCCAGAATATTCGTGCCTGCGCCGAGCAGACGCACGCGGATACCCTCCTGTGCGCTCAGGCGCAGCAGGGCCTGCAGCTCTGCAAGCGACGACGGGAAGGCCATCACCTCGGCGGGGCCGCCGATGCGGAACGAAGTGTGCGCCGCAAGCGGCTCCTCACGCAGCAGGCGGAGCCTGGGCAGCGCGAGGGAAAGACGGTCAAACAGATCCATGAGATATCCTCCAGAATATCAAAAAACAACAGGAACGGACACCGGCGGAATTATCGCCGGGACGCGGCGGCGGGTAGATAAACAGTTCATTATAGTATACCACAGTCTGCAGCCCGCAGCAAGCCCCAGAACGCGGCGTATGAAAAATGGGCTGCCGCAGATTCTGCAGCAGCCCATGGTATAAACGAATCAGAAGCTCTGCCCGGCCGTTTCGTCGAAATGGCGGTTGATCTGCTCCGTGAACTCCGCCGCGGCGTTGTAGCCCATCTTTTTCTGGCGGTTGTTCATGGCGGCGACCTCCAGAATGATGGCGAGGTTGCGGCCGGGGCGGACGGGGATGGTAATGGCCGGGACCTTCACGCCCAGCAGGTCCATATACTGCTCCTCGAGGCCAAGACGGTCGAAGATCTGCTCATTGCCGACCGGAACGATGTTCACGACGAGGTCAACGGTGGATTCGTCCTTGATGGCGGCCATGCCGAACAGCTTTGCCACGTTGATGACGCCGATGCCGCGGATTTCGATATAGTTGCGGATCAGCTCCGGCGACGTGCCGCGCAGCGTGTTCCCGGCGACCTTGCGAATTTCCACGGCGTCATCTGCGATCAGGCGGTGGCCGCGCTTGAGCAGCTCGGCTGCGGCCTCGCTTTTGCCGATGCCGCTTTCGCCCATGAGCAGCAGGCCTTCTCCGTAGACCTCGACGAACACACCGTGGCGCGTAATGCGCGGGGCCAGCGCGTTCTTGAGATAGGTGATAAGGCTGGAAACGACATAGGACGTGGATTCCAGACAGCGCAGGATGGTGATATCGTGCTTTTCTGCCATCTGCATGCACTCGGGCATCGGCTCAATGTTACGCGCGAAGACGAGGGCGGGGATGTGATAGGAGAAGAGCTGGTCGAAGGTCTCGGCGCGGCGCTCCGGGGTGAGCGAGTGAAGATAGGTCGCCTCGGCATTGCCGATGACCTGCAGGCGCAGCGGCTCAAAATGCGTAAAAAAGCCTGCCAGGGGCAGACCGGGACGCATGACTTCTTCCACCATGAGATCGATGCGATCGTAATCGCTGGATTCACGGGCGACGATGAGGTTAAATTCCTCCACGACCTGCTTCAGCCGAACGCTGTAGGAATTCATGGGCATGACTGCGATCCTCCTGCACCGGGCGTACAGGCCCGAAGATAATAATGTTATTATAACGGCTTCCGGTAGGTTTGGCAACCGTTTTTGCGCTTTTTTTCGAGCAAATTCGGGAAAACCGCCAAAAGGAAAAATTTTTTGCATTTTTTCGATTTTCCCCTTGCATTCTTGCGATTTCTTTGCTATTATGTATAGGCGTCTTTTAGCGCGATCTAGAGCGTGATTTTGCGATGATTGGAGGTGCAGCAATTGGCAAAGTGCGATTTTTGCGGCAAGGGTGTCACGTTTGGCATCAAGGTTTCTCACTCCCACAGACGTTCCAACCGTGCGTGGAAGCCGAACGTGAAGCGCGTCAAGGCTATCGTTGACGGCGCTCCCCGCCATGTTTACGTCTGTACGAGATGCCTCCGCTCCAACAAGGTTGAGCGCGCCATCTGATCTCAGCGTTATGGTACAAAAAAGACAAGCCTGCAGGCTTGTCTTTTTTTCATGCCCGCAGACCGGCACAAATCGGTCATGACCGCAGGCGATTTGCGGTATAATTCGAGCAGAGAAATGGTTGAGCAGGAGAGAAAAACGGCGCCGGAAAACAGATCGGGGATCACGGACTCCGTTAAATTTGGGAACCGCTTCCGGGCAGGAGGCGGTTCCCATGCTCTTATCGTCTGCTGCGCGCATTTGCGGCATTTGTGGTGCCTTCAGAAGCCTCCGTCATGCCGCTTTCGGACTCGGTACGGCTGTCGTCCGTTGCGGTGGACGGCTCCGTCATGATTTCCGAGGCTGCCGTCGGGATGAGGGCGGATGGCTCCGTGCCGTCCACGCGGCCGTCTGTCGTGTTCGGGACATTGCTGCGGCAGCCCGTGAGCAGCGCGGCGCATAGGGCGAGCGTCAGAAAGAGCAGAGCTTTGGTTCGTTTCATCGATCAAGATCCTCCTGATATTATGATTGTCCCGCTTAGTTTGCCCGGCTTTGCATGGCCTACGCAGGGAAATTTGTCGAAAACGTAAAATTGGGATTGATTCTTTTTGCATTGCCTTGTATAATGGGATGGTACGCCAAACTTTTTGCTTTGGCCCGTCCGCAGAGACGGAGAAATGAAACAACATATCACCAACCGAAGGGGAAGCTGACATGAAGAAACTTTTCGTCAAGAAGGATGTTCCGTGCATGGCATGTCTGGAGTGCGTCCGCGCCTGCTCGACCGCATTTTATAAAGAGTTCCATCAGGACAAGGCCTGCCTGAAGATCGTTGAGCGCAACGGCAAGGTCCGCCCGATGACCTGCGTCCAGTGCGGCAAGTGTGCTGCGGCCTGTGAGCACGGTGCGATCACCCAGAATCCGAAGACCGGCGTGTACATGGTCAATAAGAAGCTCTGCGTTGGCTGCGGCAAGTGCGTGGAGGCCTGCCCGTTCGGCGTGATGGTGCATGTCGAGGGTGCACCCGCCGCCTCGAAGTGCATCGCCTGCGGCATCTGTGTCAAGGCCTGCCCGATGGAGGTCCTCGAGATCCGCGAGAGCTGATTTCGGATATCCGGTCTTATCAGCTTATTCAGAATCCCAAAAAACTGCCGTGCCGTTTTCCGGGCATGGCAGTTTTTCGTGCTTTCGCCCGGAAATATGGTTGAGAATCCGGGACCGATATGATATGATAACCAAAGAACACCGAAATATTGATATGGAGGTTATGAATCACTATGGCAGAAACCAAAAAGATCCCGGAACGTGCTGAGCTTGCACAGCAGGACAAATGGGCGATCGAAGATATTTACGCAACCGATGAGCTTTGGGAAGCCGACCTCGAAAAGGCGAGGGGCTATATTCCCAAGATCGCTGCGTTCGCGGGCCATCTGGGCGAATCCGCACAGATGCTGCTTGCCTATGCGCAGATGGAGGAGGAGATCGAGGTCCTTGCGAGCGACCTCGCGAATTACGCCATGCGCCGCGCGGATGAGGATGTGCGCGTTGCCAAGTATCAGGCGATGACCGGCCGCCTCATGAGCAGCTTCGTCGAGCTGAACGCAGCGGGCAGCTTTGCCACGCCGGAGCTCATGGCCATCCCGGACGAGACGTTTGAGGGCTTCTTCACCGCCTGCCCGGAGCTGGAGCGCTATCGCCGCTATCTTCTGGATATCCGCCGCCGCCGTGCCCATGTGCTCAGCCCGGCCGAGGAGAAGCTGCTGGCCGCCGCAGGCGAGATGGCTCAGGCTCCGGACAATATCTATGGTCTCCTGACGGATGCCGATATGAAGTTCCCGGACTGCACGGATGGCGAGGGCAACAAGCATCCGCTGTCCCACGGCACCTATATCTCCTACATGGAGTCCGGCGACCGCGCGCTGCGCAAGAGCGCCTTTGAGAATCTCTATCACACCTACGGCAGCTTTGGCAACACCATCGCCGCCGTGCTGGCCTCTCAGGTCAAACAGCTGCAGTTCTTCGCGCAGGCCCGCAAGTACGGCTCTGCCATGGAGGCTTCTCTCGATGTCACAAACGTTCCGACGAGCGTCTACACGAACCTCATCGAGGCCGTTCACAAGAATCTGGACAAGATGTACCGCTATGTCGACCTGCGCAAAAAGCTCCTCGGCGTGGACGAGCTGCATATGTACGACCTGTACTGCCCGCTCATTGAGGGCGTGAGCGGCCGCACACCCATCGAAGAGGCCAAGAAGACCGTTTACGACGCGCTGGCTCCGCTCGGCGAGGACTACCGCAAGGTGCTGCAGCAGGGCTTCGATAACCGTTGGATCGACGTCTATGAAAACGCGGGCAAGCGCTCCGGCGCATATTCCGCAGGCGCGCGCGTCCATCCGTATGTTCTGCTGAACTACACCGGCACGCTCGACAGCCAGTTCACGCTGGCTCATGAGATGGGCCATGCCATGCATTCCTATCTCTCCAACCACAACCAGAACCCGCTCGACGCCGAGTATGTGATCTTCGTGGCGGAGGTCGCCTCCACCTGCAACGAGGCCCTGCTCATGGAATACCTCCTCGGCAAGACGACGGATAAGAAGGAACGCGCCTACCTCATCAACCACTTCCTCGAGCAGTTCCGCACGACGCTGTACCGCCAGACCATGTTCGCCGAATTCGAGCTGAATGTCGGCCGCATGGCGCAGGAGGGCACGAGCCTTACGCCCGAGGTGCTCAATGCCGAGTATCGCCGCCTGAACCGTCTGTACTTCGGCGAGAACATCGTGCTCGACCATGAGATCGACACCGAGTGGATGCGCATCCCGCATTTCTACTACAACTACTACGTCTTCCAGTATGCCACCGGCTATGCTGCAGCCATCGCGCTGTCCCGCCGCATCCTGCGTGAGGGCGCGCCTGCTGTGAAGGACTACATCGGCTTCCTGTCCGGCGGCTGCAGCAAGAGCCCGATCGACCTGCTGAAGGGCGCAGGCGTGGACATGAGCACCACGAAGCCGGTTGAAGAGGCCCTGAGCCTGTTCGGCGAGCTCATCGGTGAGATGGAAGAGCTGATGAAAGACTGATGGAGATCTTCCTTCCTACGCTTCACACGTTTGAGAACAACAACATCTTTACCGGCAGCTGCGGCCTGCTCCGCTTCCGCATCGCCCCGACGGTCGTGATGGCCACGCCGAAGGAGGTCGATCTGGCTGCCAGCTCCATCCACGCCGAGCTGTGGCACGGCGAGCTGTGCTATGAGCTCAGCGAAATGGAACAGGAGCGGACCTTCCCCATGTCGGACGAGGGCCGCGCCGCCATGCAGCAGTGGCTGGAGGAGAATATCGAGCCAATCGAGCCAAAGACTGCGGAATAAAGGCAGCACCGCATGATTCAGCGAGAACATTCGGCGAGAGATTTTTTGTCGAGACAAGGTTTGAAAAGTGCAGGAATACTTTGTGTATTTCAAACTTTTCGGACCGATGGATCGGCGAAAAATGTCCGGCGAAGGCTGAAGGCGAATTATGCGGTGTTGCCTAAAAAAACTCGGGGCTGCTGCACTGCGCAGCGGCCCCATTTTTTCCGGAGAGGATCCTATGAAAACTGCAATTGTGACCGGAGGGACCTCCGGCTTGGGCCTTGCTGCGGCGCAGGCGCTGGCGGCAAAGGGCCTTCGGGTGTATGCCCTGTCGCGGCACGGCGCGCCGGTGCCCGGCGTGACGTCGCTGGCCTGCGATATCACGGACGCGGACGCTGTGGAGCGGACGGTCGCCGCCATCGAGGCGGAGGCCGGGCGGATCGACCTTGTGGTGAACAATGCGGGCTTCGGTATCTCCGGCGCGGTGGAGTGCACCACGCCCGAGGAGGTGCGCCGTCTGTTCGACGTCGATTTCTTCGGCGTCGTAAATGTGAACCATGCCGTTTTGCCGCGTATGCGCCGCGCAGGCGGCGGGCGGATCGTCCATGTCAGCAGCGTTGCCGCGCCCATCGCCATCCCGTTCCAGGCGTATTATTCCGCGGCAAAGGCGGCGATCAATGCCTACAGCAGTGCGCTGCGCTGCGAGGTCGCGCCGTTCGGCATCGACGTCTGCGCCGTGATGCCCGGCGATCTGAAGACCGGCTTCACGGCGGCGCGTGAGAAAAATGTCCGGGGTGACGCCGAGTACGGTGGGCGCATCAGCCGCTCCGTCTCCCGCATGGAGCATGACGAGCAGACCGGTATGCCGCCGGAGAAGGCCGCGGCCTTCCTGTGCCGCGTGGCGCTCCGCTGCAGGACGAAGCCTCTGTATGCCATTGGACCACAGTATAGCGCGGCAGTCCTGCTGGGCAGGCTCCTGCCGTGCAGGCTCGTTTCATGGATCGTATCGAAGCTGTATGCTGCATAAGGAGGGATGATCATGCCGGTTGCAACGTATTATCTGCATGATCCTGCCGCGCCGAGGCCGAACAGTCCGACGCGCATGGGAACGAACGTCCTGCTCGAATGCCGCGGGCGGCTCCTGCTGGAGCAGCGCTGGGACTGCGGCGCATGGGGCCTGCCCGGCGGGCGGCTGCGCCGCGGGGAGAGTGAGGCGCACGGCATTGCGCGGGAGCTGTTCGAGGAGACGGGCCTGCGCCTGCCGGAGGCGGCCTTTACGCGGGTGCGTGTCGTGGACGATGCCGACCGCATCGCCAGCTATCAGGACGGGACGGTCTGGCGCATGGTCATCGTCCTGTTCCGTGCGCAGCTTCCGCAGGCGCCGGAGCTGCACTGCAGCCGGGAGTCCTGCACGCTGCGCTTTTTTACGCCGGAGGAGCTGCGCACGGCGGACCTCGTGCCGACGCACCGTGACCTGATCGAGGCCTGGCGGCCTGCGCCGCTCGAGGTCGCCGCAGCCATGCTGACGCGCGGGCAGACCGTCCTGCTCTGTCGCCGCCCGGAGGGCAAGGCGCGCGCCCTGCAGTGGGAATTCCCCGGCGGCAAGCTCGAGCCCGGCGAGACGGGTGAGCAGGCGCTGGCGCGCGAATGCCGCGAGGAGCTCGGTGCAGAGGTCCGCGTCGGGCCGCGCGTGGACGAGCTGGTGTTCGACTATCCGGATCTCTCGGTCCATCTGACGCTCTATCAGGCCGAGCCGCTCACAGAGCCGCGCGCACTGGAGCACAGCGCGCTCGACTGGGTAGGACCTGCCGGGCTGGAGCGCTATGACCTCTGCCCGGCGGACCGGCGCTTCGTCCCGGCCGTGCAGCAGTGGTTTTCCGAACAGGAAAAAGCCCCCGCGCAGCAAGCTGCGCAGAGGCCTCAGACCGGGGAGTAAATTACCGCACCGGAGCAGTCAAAGTGCTGCCTCATGCTGCATACGGGTAAACAGCGCTGCGCCGCAGGCGGCCTCCTCCGGGACGGCAGCCAGCGTGAGCGGCAGACCGAAGCTCCTCTCGACGGCACGCTGCAGGGCGGGATTGCGCCGCAGACCGTTGCCGGAGCCAAGCAGCCGCCCGGCGGGCGCGCACCCGGCCCCGAGCGCGGCGCGGTAGCAGGCGGCAAGCTCGTCCGCCATGCCGCGCAGCAGCGCATGGAGCAGGGGAACGGGAGCAAAATTCTCTTCATCCAATCCGCTGAGCACGGCGCGCTCCGCCGGATCCTGCCGCGTTCCGGCAAACGTCGTGCGGAACTGCGGCACATCGTCCGGCATGGGAGCCTCGAGCGCGCGGAGCATGGCGGGGTAGGCGGACGGGCAGGGGGTTCCCGTGACCAGCTCGGCCGTCTGGCGAAAAAAGCGCTCCAGCAGGGCAAAGCTCCGCCCGCCGCACAGCGGCGCGCCCGTCAGCAGCCAGCCGCCGGGAAACGGCCGCGTTTCCAGCCCCGGCACGGTGAGGCGTTCTTTCGTGAAGAACGAAAACTGGCTGCCCGTGCCGATGTTCACGAGCGGCGCGTCGAGCCGACCCTGCCCCGCGCCGAGGAAGCTGGCCTGATTGTCGCCGAGCGCGGCAAAGACGCGCAGCCGGTCGCCGGTCAGCTCTGCCTTCTCCGAGACCTCCGGCAGGAGCCGCTCCGGCAGTCCCGCCCGGCGGACGGCCTTGCGGTCAAAGTCTGTTCCGTCAAACAGGCCGAGGCTGGCGGCCATGGATGGCGTGAGGCGCGGCGTGCTTCGGCCGGACAGCCGCATGGCGAGATAGTCCGCGATCGTGCAGACGGCAGCGGCCCCGTTCGGGATGGTTCCGGCTGCCTGATGGCAAGCGAGCGTGACGAGGCCGTAGCCGGAGGCGAGGGGATATCCGGTCCGCGCAGTCAGGCGGGCCGCCGTGCTTTTCCCGTCCGGCCCCGGCTGCGCGCCCGTCTCGTCCTGCCAGGTGTAAAGCGGCGAGAGCAGCTGCCCCGCCGCGTCCACATAGACGATGCCGTGCATTTGGCCGGTAAGGCCGACGCAGCCGATGTCCGGAAATTCCTGCAGCAGCCCGTCCAGCAGGGACAGCGCCGTGCATTCGATGCCGCTGGCATCCTGCTTGCGCTCCCACGGCTGCCCGGCGACGGCAGCGCCGCCCGGTACGGTGCGCGTGCACAGGAGCCTGCCGTCCGCGTCCAGCACGGCGGCGGAGATCGTCGTCGTCCCGAGATCAAGGCCCAGATGATCCATATCGATCCTTCTTCCGTATTTCAATGGGAATAGTATAGCAGAAGGTCCGGGAGCTGTAAAGCTCAGGCCTCTGTTGACCGGCAAAAACGCTTGACGGCACGGCGGATTTCAGCTATAATCTCTTCATCATATCCAATTCTCAGGAGGAGGACGATCCCAATGGCCTTTTACTATTCCGAACCGAGCCACACCTTCAGCGAGTATCTGCTGATCCCCGGCTACACGGCGGAGGACTGTGTCCCTGCCAATGTTTCGCTCCGCACGCCGCTGACGCGCTTCCGCAAGGGCGAGGAGCCTGCCATTTCTCTGAATATCCCCATGGTGTCTGCGATCATGCAGTCCGTTTCCGATGATAAGCTGGCCATCGCGCTGGCGAAGGAAGGCGGGCTGTCTTTTATTTATGGCGCGCAGTCCATTGAATCCGAGGCGGCGATGGTCGCCCGCGTCAAGAACCACAAGGCTGGCTTTGTCGTCTCCGCGTCTAACCTGACGCCGGACAGCACACTGGCGGACGTTCTGGCGCTCAAGGCGAAGAACGGCTATTCGACTGTCGCCATCACGGACGACGGCACGGCGAACGGCCGCCTGCTCGGCATCGTTTCGAGCCGCGATTACCGCGTCTCCCGCATGGACGGCAGCCAGAAGGTCAGCACGTTCATGACGCCGCTGGAAAAGCTCGTCACCGCGCCAGCGCAGACGACGCTGAAGGAAGCAAACGACATCATCTGGGAGCATAAGCTCAACTCCCTGCCTATCGTGGATGCCGACGGCCGCCTGCTGTACTTCGTGTTCCGCAAGGACTACGCCTCCCATAAGGAGAACCCGCTCGAGCTGCTCGACGATCAGAAGCGCTATCTCGTCGGCGCGGGCGTCAACACGCGCGACTATCAGGAGCGCATCCCGGCCCTGCTGGCCGCCGGCGCGGACGTGCTGTGCATCGACTCGTCTGAGGGCTACTCCTGCTGGCAGGAGAAGACCATCGCCTGGGTGCGCGAGCAGTACGGCGATTCCGTCAAGATCGGCGCGGGCAACGTCGTCGACCGCGACGGCTTCCTGTTCCTCGCCAAGGCGGGTGCGGATTTCGTCAAGGTCGGTATCGGCGGCGGCTCCATCTGCATTACCCGCGAGACAAAGGGAATCGGCCGCGGTCAGGCTACGGCTCTCATCGAGGTCTGCGCCGCCCGCGATGAATATTACCGCGCCACCGGTGTCTATGTGCCGGTCTGCTCGGACGGCGGCATCGTCTATGACTACCACATGACGCTCGCACTGGCCATGGGCGCGGACTTCCTCATGCTCGGCCGCTATTTTGCCCGTTTTGACGAGAGCCCGACAGCCAAGGTCATGGTCAACGGCGTCTATATGAAGGAATACTGGGGCGAGGGATCGAACCGCGCACGCAACTGGCAGCGCTATGACCTCGGCGGCGCAGGCAAGCTGAGCTTTGAAGAGGGCGTCGATTCGTTCGTGACCTACGCAGGCTCCCTGCACGACAATGTGGAGATCAGTCTCTACAAGGTCAAGAGCACCATGTGCAACTGCGGTGTCAAGACCATCGCCGACCTGCAGAAGAACGCCCGTCTGACGCTCGTCTCGGCCACGTCCATCGTGGAAGGCGGCTACCATGACGTCGTCCTCCGCTCCGGCTCGCAGATCAAATAAAACAGAACAGAACGGCCTCATGCTGTACGGGTGAATCCGTATGGCATGAGGTCGTTTCTTTTGAGTTAAAGGTGCTGCTGATGCAATAATGGGCATTGACAGCTATAAGCATGTTCGATATAATAGAAAAAAACAATGTTTTACAGGCCTTTGAGGGATGAGGCATCTGTTCGTAAAGAATCTGAAACGGAGAGAATGGTATGGCAAATCTGTATAATTTTTATTGCGATGAAAGCTGCCATCTTCCAAACGATGGTAATAAGATCATGGTACTTGGAGGAATCTGGTGCCCGAAAGAAAAGACAAGAGAAATCAATGATAGAATCCGGGACATCAAATCTAAATATGAAATTGGAACAGAAATGAAATGGGTAAAAGTATCCGCTGCCAAATTGGAGGCATACGCTGATCTAGTAAACTATTTCTTTGATGATGATGATCTGCATTTTCGTGCTTTGGTTGTTGATAATAAGGATAAGATCAACCATGAGGCTTTTGATCAAACGCATGATGACTGGTATTATAAAATGTACTTCGATATGATTAAAACGATTCTAACTCCGGGGTCGGGTTATTATATTTATCTGGATATCAAAGACACGAAGTCGAAGACCAAAATACGAAAGTTACAGGCGGTCTTGGAAAATAGTCGATATACCTTTTCCAGTAACACGATCCGTAATATTCAGGTGATACGATCCCATGAGGTGGAGATTATGCAGCTTACGGATATTCTCATTGGTGCTGCTGCTTATAAATTGCGCGGCTTTTCGCAGAGCAATGCAAAGAATGGCCTGATCAATCTGATGGAAAGAAGAAGTCGTTATAAATTTGAACAGAACGCTTTGTACAGAGAGAATAAATTTAACATTTTTCATCTTCGCCTTCAGGAGGATGTTTAATGTCTGTGTTTTGTGAGAGTTTACCATCCCGCCTGGAATGGCGCATGTTTGGAGGAGACTTTTCCAAATATGAAGAGGCCTTATACGAAGTGTTCAAACGAGATTTCCTGCGAATCCCGCTAACCTATATGGGGAAGCCTGTAGATATTATTCATGAAAAGTATTACAATAGAAAAGAACGCTCTTTCTGGCACATCATTACTGCTGGCGAAGAAGATTTCAGACGTGCTTTTGATGAGGACAGATGCGGAAGTATGCCATGGGCAAGGGCACTAATTACAGAAAAGGATGCATGTGAATCTTACAAGATGTGGATCAAATGGCATGATAAAACAAAACGGGACAGGTACTACATCTGGTGCAGCAAGGTGAATTATTTAGTTGTTCTGGAAGATAGGGATACTTATTTCAAGCTTATAACAGCCTTTAATGTGAATAAGCATAGTATTTCAAGATATCAGAAAGACTATGAAACGTATCTGAAAAAACGAAAACGCCCACCAAAGGTGGGCGAAATCTCAGCTCCTCCTACACTTGGATAGGTGAGTAACTATATTATATTCTACCCGGTGTCCATTTGTCAACAGGGATTTTTGTTTGCTTTTTCGGATATTTTGTACAAATATAGTGCTTTTTGCGAGAAAACAGGCCAATTATGGCAATGAGATGACGAAGCTCCCGGCGGGATTTCCCGCCGGGAGCGCTGCTTTTTGGGGATCAGGCCTGCGGCTTATAGCTGTCCTTCAGGCTGACGGAGCGGTTGAAGACCGGGTGCTCCGGCGTCGAGTCCTTGCTGTCCGGGCAGAAGTAGCCAAGGCGCATGAACTGATAGGATTCCGGAGCCTTGGCCGCGGCGAGCGAACGCTCGATCTTGCAGCCCGTGAGGATCTCGAGGGAATCCGGGTTCAGGCACTCAAGGAAGTCCTTGTCCGCCGCGTCGGGATCGGGATCGGTGAAGAGGTTCGAATACAGGCGTACCTCGGCGTCTACGGCCTCGTTGGCCTCGACCCAGTGGATGGTGGACTTGACCTTGCGGCCGTCGGCGGGGTCACCGCCGCGGGAGGCCGGGTCATATTCGCAAAGGACCTCCGTGACGTTGCCGTCCGCGTCCTTGACGCAGCCGGTGCACTTGACGACGTAGGCACCCTTCAGGCGGACCTCATTGCCGGGGAAGAGGCGGAAGAATTTGCCGACCTTTTCCTCCATGAAGTCGTCCTGCTCGATCCACAGATCGCGGGAGAACGGAATCTCGCGCTTGCCCATCTCGGGGTGGTTCGGGTGATTTTCAACCTCGAAGATCTCCGTCTGCCCCTCGGGATAGTTCGTCACGGTCAGGCGCAGGGGATGCAGCACGGCCATGGTGCGCGTGGCGGAATCGTTGAGGTCCTCACGCAGGCAGTGCTCGAGGAAAGCGTATTCCACGGTGGAAGCGGCCTTTGCCACGCCGATGCGCTCGCAGAAGCTGCGGATGGAGTGCGGCGTGTAGCCGCGGCGGCGCAGACCGCACAGCGTCGGCATGCGGGGATCGTCCCAGCCGGCGACGCGGCCGTCCTCGACCAGCTTGCGCAGCTTGCGCTTGGACATGACGGTGTAGTTGATGCCGAGGCGCGCAAACTCGATCTGGCGCGGCTTCGACGGCAGGTCGCAGTGCTCCACGACCCAGTTGTAGAGCGGGCGGTGCGCCTCGAACTCCAGCGAGCACAGCGAATGCGTGATGTGCTCCATGGCATCCTCGATCGGGTGGGCAAAATCGTACATCGGATAGATGCACCACTTGTCGCCCGTGGCGTGGTGCGGCATGTGGTTGATGCGGTAGATGGCCGGGTCGCGCATGTTGAAGTTGCCGGAGGCAAGGTCGATCTTCGCGCGCAGCGTCATGGCGCCGTTCGGGAACTCACCGGCCTTCATGCGGCGGAAGAGGTCAAGCGACTCCTCGATGGGACGGTCGCGGTACGGGCTGCGGGCAGGGGTCGTCAGGTCGCCGCGGTATTCGCGCATCTGCTCGGGCGTCAGCTCGCAGACATAGGCCAAACCCTTGCGGATGAGGTCCTCTGCGCACTCGTACATCTTATCAAAATACTGGGATGCATAGTAAAAACGGTCGTCCCAGGTAAAGCCGAGCCAGCGGATATCCTCTTTGATGGCCTCGACGTATTCCGTGTCTTCTTTTGTGGGGTTCGTATCGTCCATGCGCAGGTTGCAGATGCCGCCGAATTTTTCGGCGGTGCCGAAATCGATGCACAGCGCCTTGCAGTGGCCGATGTGCAGATAGCCGTTCGGCTCAGGCGGGAAGCGCGTGTGCACCTGCATGCCCTCATACTGGCCGCCGGGGCCGATATCCTCTTCGACAAAGGCCTCGATAAAATTCTTGATCTCCGGGCGATTGAGCTCGTCTGCCATGTTTCCCATCCTCTCAGGTAAAAGTACTCCTCATTATAGCGCAGTCCGCCCAAAATCGCAACTCCTTTGCATACAAATCGCGAAATTTCATCTGTCCGGGAAAGAAATTTAAAAACAATTTGTGAAAATATGCAGATTTCGGTTGTCAATCCGGCAAAATTATTATAGAATAGACGAAGACAAACAGAAGGTAAAGGAGAGGTTCCCCATGAACGAGCCGAAGTATCGCCGCGTACTTCTGAAAATCAGCGGCGAGGCCCTGGCGGGCGACGCCCACCGCGGCCTGAATTTTGATGTGATCGGCAGCGTCTGCGACGTCGTCAAGCAGTGCGTCGAAGCCGGTGTGCAGGTCGGTATCGTCGTTGGCGGCGGCAATTTCTGGCGCGGCATCAAGGACGGCGGCGACCGGATGGAGCGCACCCGCGCCGACCAGATGGGCATGCTTGCCACGGTCATCAACTGCCTCGCTCTGGCCGACAGTCTGGAGCAGCGCGGCGTTGAGGTCCGCGTGCAGACTGCCATTGAGATGACCCGCATCGCCGAGCCCTATATCCGCGGCCGTGCCATCCGCCATCTGGAGAAGGGCCGCGTCGTGATTTTCGGCTGCGGCACCGGCAACCCGTTCTTCTCGACGGATACCGGCGCGGTGCTCCGCGCGGCGGAGATCAACGCCGACGCCATTCTGCTGGCCAAGAACGTCGACGGTGTATATTCCGACGATCCCGCGAAGAATCCGGACGCCGTGAAATTCGACGAGATCACCTATGACGAGGTCCTTGCCCGCCACCTGATGGTGATGGACTCGACGGCGACCTCGCTTTCCATGGATAACCACATTCCCATCATTCTCTTCGCGCTGAAGGACCCCGAGAACATCCTGCGCGTCGTGATGGGCGAAAAGATCGGAACCGTAGTGAAGGAGGACAAATAACATGGTTGACTTTAAGGACTATACCTACAAAATGGACCGCACGCTCGAGGTGCTCCAGGAGGACTTCGGCGCCGTCCGCGCCGGCCGTGCCAATGCCCGCGTGCTTGACCGCATCAGCGTCGAGTACTACGGCGTCGATACGCCCATCGGACAGGTCGGCACCATCGCCTCACCTGATGCGCGCACGCTCGTCATCCAGCCGTGGGACGGCAGCCTGCTCAAGAAGATCGAGAAGGCCATCCAGACGTCCGACCTCGGCATCAATCCGCAGAATGACGGCCGCATTATCCGCCTGGTGTTCCCGCAGCTCACCGAGGAGCGCCGCCGCGAGCTGACCAAGCAGGTCAAGAAGTACGGTGAGGATGCCAAGGTCGCCGTGCGCAACATCCGCCGCGATGCCATGGACTATGTCAAGGCCCTGAAGAAGAAGTCCGAGATTACCGAGGACGACCAGAAGAAGGCCGAGAAGGACCTGCAGGACCTGACCGATAAGTATATCAAGAAGGTAGACGAGGCCTGCGCCGTGAAGGAAAAGGAGCTTATGGAGCTCTGAGCGCCCAGAATAGAGCCCGCTTCGCAAAAGGGGACCGTGACGGTTCCCTTTTGCGCCGATTGGGCCCGGATTGGAAAAAATTACAATGAGATTATTCCGAAAAAAGACTGCTCCGGCGCAGCCGCGGCGGATCCCGACCCACATCGCCATCGTCATGGACGGCAACGGCCGTTGGGCAAAGCAGCGCGGCCTGCCGCGTCCTGCAGGACATAAGGCGGGCGCGGAGTCGTTCCGCACGATCGCAAATTATGCCAAGAGCATCGGACTGCAGTACCTGACGGTCTACGCCTTCTCCACGGAGAACTGGAAGCGCCCGGAGGACGAAGTGGACGCCATTATGGACCTGCTGGAGAAATACCTCCGCGAGGCAATCCGCGACATGGACCGCAACCGTGTGCGATTCTGCTTTTTCGGCGACCTGTCGCGCCTGTCGCCGGAGCTGCGGCGTGAGGCGCAGGAGGCTGTGGAACGCTCGAAGAAATACGAGGGCGTACAGGTGAATTTCTGCCTGAACTACGGCGGCCGCGATGAGATCGTCCGCGCGGCGCAGCGCTTTGCCGCGCAGTGCGCCGCCGGAGAGCGCCGCCCGGAGGAGCTGACGGAGGATATGTTCTCCGATCTGCTCTATTCTGCCGGGGTGCCGGATCCGGAGCTTGTCATCCGCCCCGGCGGAGAGACTCGCATTTCCAATTTCCTGTTATGGCAGTCGGCTTATGCCGAATACTATTTTACGGATGTCCTCTGGCCGGACTTCGGCCCGGAGGAGCTGGACAAAGCGATCGACGCCTTCAACGCGCGCGATCGCCGCTTTGGAGGAGTGAAATAATATGCTGACCCGCATTCTTGCCGCCTGCGTCGGACTTCCGCTGCTGTTGGCCGTCGTTCTGTTTCTGCCGCCTGTGGCAACGGCGATTCTGTTTGCACTGGCCTGCGGCGTGGCGGCCTATGAGATGCTTTGGCGCACCGGCATCCTGAAGCATCGCCGCATTCTGGTCTATACGGTTGTCGCCGCTATGGCGAACGTCATGTGGTCGTGGCTGCGTGCGTGCAGCATCGTCTCGGAGCAGACGCTGTGGCTGTGCGCGCTGCTGGGCCTGTTCGTCTATTTCTGCGCCCTGTTCTGCGAGCTGCTCGCGGCTCATACGGAGCTGCGCTTCGCGGCCGTGTGCGTGGCGCTGTTCAGCGGCTTCGTCTATCCGTTCCTCATCGGCGCGCTCGTGCGCCTGCGCGGCATGGACGGCGGCAAGTTCTATATTCTGGTGGCCTTCCTGCTGTCCATGGTCGCAGACAGCGGCGCTTATTTTGTCGGCCGCGCCTGCGGCAAACATAAGCTGGCACCCATCGTCAGCCCGAAGAAGACCGTGGAGGGTGCAGTCGGCGGCGTCGTTTGCAACATCGTGTTCCTGTGCCTGTATACGCTGCTCCTGAACAAGTGCTTCGGCTTTACGCAGGTGAATTATTTCTATGCCGCGATCTACGGCGTGCTTGGCGCAGTGGCGTCCATCGTGGGCGATCTGACGCTGTCCGTCGTGAAGCGGCAGGTCGGCATCAAGGACTACGGCAATCTGATCCCCGGCCACGGCGGCATCCTCGACCGCTTTGACAGCACGATGCTCGTCGCGCCGCTGACCGAGCTCCTGATCCTGCTCATCCCGTTTGCGGTGAAGTGATATGATGACAAAAAATCTGACGATCCTCGGTTCGACCGGCTCCATCGGGCGGCAGACGCTCGAGGTCGTTGAGCAGCTGCCCGTGCGCGTCGCTGCGCTGACTGCCGGGCAGAATGTGGAGCGCATGGCCGAGCAGTGCCGCCGCTTCCGGCCGCAGCTCGCCGTGATGGGCACGGAGGAGGCCGCGCAGCGCCTGCGTGAGGCGCTGGCAGGGGAGAAAATTGAAATTCGCTCCGGCATGGACGGCCTCATCGCCGCGGCAGAGCACCCGCTGGCGGACACCGTTGTGACGGCTGTTGTCGGAATGCTCGGCCTGCGGCCGACGCTCGCGGCCATCCGGGCGAAAAAGCGCATTGCCCTTGCCAATAAGGAGACGCTCGTCTGCGCGGGCGAGCTCGTTATGCGCGAGGCTGCGGCGGCCGGGGCGGAGATCGTACCGGTCGACTCAGAGCACTCCGCCATCTTTCAGTGTCTTATGGGCTGCCGGGACCGCAGCGAGATCCGCCGCCTGATCCTGACATGCTCCGGTGGGCCGTTCTTCGGCAAGACGCCGGACAAGCTGCGGCAGGTGACGAAGGCCGACGCCCTGCGCCACCCGAACTGGAAAATGGGCGAGAAGATCACCATTGACTGCGCGACGCTTATGAACAAGGGCCTTGAGGTCATCGAGGCCATGCGGCTGTACGGCCTGCCGGTTTCGCAGGTCGACGTCGTCATCCACCGGCAGAGCATCGTGCATTCGCTTGTGGAGTTCCGCGACGGGGCCGTGCTGGCCCAGCTCGGCGTGCCGGATATGCGCGTGCCCATCCGGCTGGCGCTGACCTACCCGAACCGCGCGGAGAATCCGGCTGAGCCGCTCGACCTGCTGCGCTGCGGCCCCCTGACGTTCGATGCGCCGGATGAGGAAGCCTTCCCGTGCTTCCGCCTTGCAAAGCAGGCGGCGCAGACCGGCGGAACGGCCTGCGCGGTGCTCAACGGTGCGAATGAGACCGCCGTGGCGCATTACCTGCGCGGCGAGTGCGGCTTTTATGACATTCCGCGCATGGTCGACCACGCGCTGCAGACCGTCCCGTTTGCGGTAGCAGACACGCTCGAGACCGTGCTGCAGGCCGACCGCGCCGCACGCGCGGCGGCAGATTCCTGGATGAGGTGATGAGCTTGACCGTTGTTTATATTCTGGTAGCGATCCTCCTGTTCGGCCTGCTCGTGCTCGTGCATGAGTTCGGCCATTTCCTGACGGCGAAGCTGTCCGGTGTGCAGGTCAATGAATTCTCCCTGTTTATGGGTCCGGCGATCTGGAAAAAGCAGAAGGGCGAGACGCTGTATTCGCTGCGCTGCATCCCCATCGGCGGCTATTGCGCCATGGAGGGTGAGGACGGCGACAGCGACAATCCGCGCGCCTTCGGCCGCGCGAAGGTCTGGAAGCGCCTCCTCATTCTGGTGGCCGGTTCGTTTATGAATCTCGTGGCGGGCCTGCTTATCATGACGATCTATGTGGCGTCCGTCTATCAGGCCATCCCCACGCGCGCCGTCGCGTCCGTCGACTCTGCCAGCGTGTTTGCGGGGCAGCTGCAGGCGGGCGACAGCTTCTATTCCATCGGCGGCGAGCGCGTCTACACGTCGGGCGACGTCACGATGCTGCTCGACCGCTGCGAGGGCGGCACGGCGGACATCGTGGTGCTGCGCGGCGGCGAAAAGGTGCGCCTGCCGAATGCACAGGTCGAGCGCCGCGACTTCGGCGGCGAGCAGCTCTACGGCTTCACGATCGACGTGCAGGAAAAAACGCTCGGCGGGACGCTCGGCTTCTCGTGGAACAGCTGTGTCGACTTTGTCCGCATCGTGCGGCTCGGCCTCGGGGACCTGTTTACGGGCCGCGCGGGCCTGAAGGATATGAGCGGACCGGTCGGCATCGTCGAGCAGGTCACGGAGACGGCCAACCAGCAGGAGAGCGCCTGGGAGGGGCTGGCTGTCGTGCTGTATTACTTCTCCTTCATCGCCATCAACCTCGGCGTGATGAACCTGCTGCCCATCCCGGCGTTGGACGGCGGCCGCATCGTCGGCCTGCTGCTCACGACGCTCATCGAGCGCATCACGCGCAAAAAGCTCAACCCCAAATATGAGGCGTGGATCAACGGCGTCGGCATGGTGCTCCTGCTCCTGCTGATCGCGGTCATCACGTTCAAGGATATTTTCCATCTCTTTACCTGAGGAGGCCCGGAATGACCAGACAGATCAATGCGGGCGGCGTGCGCATCGGCGGCGGCGCGCCGGTCTCGATCCAGTCCATGCTGAACACCGCCACAACGGACGTGGAGGGCAGCCTTGCCCAGATCGCCGCGCTCAAGGCTGCCGGGTGCGAGCTGGCGCGCCTTGCCGTGCCGGATCAGGCTGCGGCAAAGGGCTTTGCCGCCATTGCGGCCCGGTCCCCGCTGCCGCTCGTGGCGGATATCCACTTTGACTATCGCCTTGCCATCGCTGCGGCGGAGGGCGGTGCGGCCAAGATCCGCATCAACCCCGGCAACATCGGCGGAGAGGCCCACGTGCGGGCCGTGGCAGACTGCTGCCGCGCCCACCATATCCCCATTCGCATCGGCGTGAACGGCGGCAGCCTCGAGAAGAGCCTGCTGGAAAAATACGGCCATCCCACGCCGGAGGCGCTGGTCGAAAGCGCGTTTTCCCACATCCGGATGCTCGAGGACGTCGGCTTCGGCGATATCTGCGTTTCCATGAAGTCCAGCAATGTGCCGCTCATGATGCAGGCATACCGCCTGATGCACGAGCGCAGCGACTATCCGCTGCATGTCGGCGTGACGGAGACCGGCACGGAATATATGGGCACCATCAAGTCCGCCATGGGCATCGGCGGCCTGCTGTGCCTCGGCATCGGCGATACGATCCGCGTCTCCCTGACGGCGGACCCCGTGCGCGAGGTCGTGGCGGCCAAGGCGATCCTCAAGGCGGCCGGCCTGCGGAAGCAGGGCGTGAACCTCATCTCCTGCCCGACGTGCGGCCGCACGAAGATCGACCTCATCGGCCTTGCCAACCGCGTGCAGGAGGCCCTGCAGGACTGCGACAAGGAGCTGACGGTCGCCGTCATGGGCTGTGTTGTGAACGGGCCGGGCGAGGCGCGCGAGGCGGACATTGGCATCGCGGGCGGCGACGGCTGCGGCGTGCTGTTCGTGCACGGTGAGCTGAAGGAAAAGCTGCCCTATGACGAGCTGCTTCCTGCCCTGCTGCGATACATTGACGCAATGTAATATCTGCAAAATCCATGGCCCCCACCCGGCATCACCGGGTGGGGGCTTTTTTCCCCATCACGAAGGCTTGCGCATTGCGCCGAAAACAGGTATAATTGGAGAAAAAGACAAGAGAACAGACTGTCAAAAAACTGCCAAGCCAAAAGTATCGGAGGGAAGAAAAGAGTGAAAGGAAACCGTCAGGGTTTCCTTTCGCGTCCAATAACCCGCCGCAGCGGCAGAATTGCAAAATAGGATATATACAAAAATTTATTTTGCAATTCTGAAAGCAGCTTGGCGAAAAAGCCCGATGGGACTTTTTTGACAAGCTGAGAGAGGAAGAGCATCACATCATGGCAGTTCCGTTTTTGAAAATGTTTTTGGAATATGAACCGGATGAGCCGCAGCGCGCCGCACTGGAGCAGGCTAGCATCGTCCATGCCGAGATCGACCGCGAGGCGCGGTCCGTTCTGCTCCGTCTGGAGCTGCCGCGCTATGTCCCGGAATCCGTGCTGAACACGGCGGCTTCGGAGCTGAGTAAGCTCTACGGCATGCGCCGCGTCCGCTTTGAGCCGCATTATCCGCCGGAGGCGCTGGCCGAGTTCGACGGGCAGGAGCTGACGCGCGCGCTCATCGACGCCTATTCTCCCGCGGCGGCCATTCTGGCCGGTTGCAAATGGTCGTTTGCGGGGGAGCGGGCCGAGCTTTACCTGCGCGCCAACGGCCGCGACCAGCTCACGCCGCATCTTCCGGCGGCAGAGCGGCTCCTAACTGAGCGCTTCGGCGTCCGCATGGGCATCGACGTGATCTCGAACCACGAGCCGGTGGGGGAGGAGCTGTTTGCCGAGACGGAGAAAATGCGCCTTGCCGCGCTGCGCGATGTGCCGGTCCCCTCTGCTCCGGCGGGAAAGCCGCAGGGCGGAAAGGACGCGAAGCCTGCCGCACCGTCGCAGACGATCTTCGGCAAGCCGTTCCACGGGAACATCACGCCCATGCGCGAGCTGTCGCAGGACAGCGACGTCGGCCGCGTCATCGTCGAGGGCCGCGTGTTCGCTGTGAACCACAAGGAGCTCAAGAAGCGCAATGCGTGGGTCGTGAATTTCGACATGACGGACTACACCGGCTCCATCCGCGTGAACCGCTTTATGGAGGCCGATCAGGCCAAGCCACTCATCGACGCCATCCAGAAGCCCGGCAAGTGGCTGCGTGTGCAGGGCTTCATCAGCTTCAGCCGGTTTGAAAACGACATCGTGCTCGAGCCGCTGGCCGTGCAGGCCGCAGAGGCGCCCGTCCGTGTGGATACCGCGCCGGAGAAGCGCGTGGAGCTGCACCTTCACACGACAATGTCCATGATGGACGCCCTGACAAAGACGGGCGAGGCCGTCGCCACGGCTGCCCGCTGGGGCCACCGCGCCATTGCCATCACGGACCACGGCGTTGCCTCGTCGTTCCCGGCTGCCCTGAATGCCTCGAAGAACAAGGTGGCGGGGACGGATCAGAACATCAAGATCCTCTATGGCTGCGAGGGCTATTATGTCAATGACGTGGACGACCGCATCTCCGTCCACGGTACGGCGAATCTGCCGCTGGACGGCGAGTTCGTCGCCTTCGACCTTGAGACCACGGGCCTTTCGGCTCAGCACGACGAGATCACGGAGATCGGCGCCGTTATCCTGCGCGACGGGCAGGTCGTCGATACGTTCCAGGCCTTCGTGAACCCCGGCCGCTCCATCCCGCAGAAGATCGTCGACCTTACCGGCATCACGGACGCCATGGTGGCGGATGCACCGCCCATTTCTCAGGTGCTGCCGGAATTTCTGGCCTTCTGCGGTGGGCGCGTGCTGTGTGCGCATAATGCCGATTTCGATGTCGGCTTCCTGACGGCGGCGGCCGAGCGGCTCGGTCTGCCGTTCGATCCGACGTATCTCGATACGCTCATCTTTGCACAGAATCTGATGCCGCAGCTGACGAATCACAAGCTCGATACCGTGGCCAATGCGCTCAGCCTGCCGGATTTCAACCATCACCGTGCCTCGGACGATGCGCTGACATGCGGCTACCTCTACCTGCGCTTTGCCAAAATGCTGCAGGAGCGCGGCCTGCACGACATTCAGGATATCAATGCGGACATGCTCTCCCTGCGTGCCGGAAGCCGCATCACGAACCGCCACGCCCGCCACATCCTGCTGTTTGCCAAGAATCAGATGGGCCTGCGTAATCTGTATCGCCTGATCTCGGATTCCAATCTGAAATATTTCAAGCGCACGCCGCGCATCCCAAAGTCAGAGCTTATCCGATTCCGTGAGGGTCTCATTATCGGCTCGGCCTGCGAGGCAGGCGAGCTGTTCCAGGCCATTGTGGCCCACAAGAGCCACGCGGAGCTCAAACGCATCGCTTCGTTCTACGATTTCCTTGAGATCCAGCCCCTGAGCAACAACCGCTTCATGCTGGCCAAGGGCATTGCGGAGAGCGACGAGGAGCTGCGCGAGTTCAACCGCACCGTTGTCCGGCTGGGCGAGGAGCTGGGAAAGCCCGTCTGCGCGACGGGAGACGTCCACTTCCTGAACCCGGAGGACGAGATCTATCGCCGCATCCTGCTGGCCACGAAGGGCTTTGAGGATTGCGACCGCGAAAATCCGCTCTATTTCCGCACGACGGACGAGATGCTCGAGGAATTCTCCTACCTGGGCCCGGAAAAGGCCTATGAGGTCGTTGTGAAGAACCCGAACCACATCGCCGACATGTGCGAAACCGTCCGCCCCGTACCGCATAACCTGTTTGCGCCGAAGATCAAGAACTCCGTCGAGGACCTGAAATCGCTGGTCTACGGCAAGCTGCACCGCCTGTACGGCGATAATCCGCCCGAGATCGTTACGAAACGTGTTGAGACCGAGCTGGGAGACATTATCAACTGCCATTACGACGTCATTTACATGTCTGCACAGAAGCTCGTGCAGAATTCTCTGGAGCACGGCTACCTCGTCGGATCCCGTGGCTCCGTTGGCTCGTCGCTCGTGGCCTTCATGTCCGGCATCACCGAGGTCAACTCGCTGCCGCCGCATTATCGCTGCCCCGAATGCAAATACTGCACCTTCGACGTTCCGGATGGCATCAACTGCGGGGCCGACTTGCCGGATGCCGTCTGCCCGCAGTGCGGCGCGAAGCTCGATAAGGACGGCTTCAACATCCCGTTTGAGACGTTCCTTGGCTTCGGCGGTGATAAGGTCCCGGATATCGACCTGAACTTTTCGGGCGAATACCAGTCGCGCGCCCACCAGTACTGCATCGAAATGTTCGGCGCGAGCCATGTGTTCCGTGCGGGCACGATCGGTGCGGTCGCAGAGAAAACGGCCTACGGCTATGTGAAAAAATATCTGGCCGAGCGAAACCTGACCGTCAGCCGCGCGGAGGAGAACCGCCTTGCAGCGGGCTGCGTCGATGTGCGCCGCACGACGGGACAGCATCCAGGCGGCCTTGTCGTCATCCCGCAGGAGAATGAGATCTGGGATTTCTGCCCGGTGCAGCACCCGGCGGACGACATCCACACCGATATCATCACGACGCATTTTGAATATCACTCCATGGAGGAAAACCTTCTGAAGCTCGATATGCTTGGACATGATGACCCGACGATGATCCGCATGATGGAGGATATGACGGGAGTCGACGCCCAGAAGATCCCGCTCGATGACAAGGACACGATGTCCATCTTCGTTTCAAGCAAGGTGCTCGGCTATGAGCATGACAAGATCCTGACGGAGGTCGGCACAGTCGGCATTCCGGAATTCGGCACGATCTTCACCCGCGGGATGCTCATGGACACCAAGCCGACGCAGTTCGACACGCTCATCCGCCTTTCCGGATTCTCCCACGGCACGGATGTTTGGCTCGGCAACGCGAAGGACCTGATCCTGAGCGGCACGGCCTCTGTCAATCAGGCCATCGGCTGCCGCGACGATATCATGCTCTATCTCATCAAGTGCGGTCTGCCGGAGAAGCGTGCCTTCAAATTCATGGAGTCCGTCCGAAAGGGCGCGATCCACAAGGGCAAGGCGTGGCCGGAGGGCATCGTGGAGGAGATGCGCGAGCATCAGGTGCCGGAATGGTACATCGAATCCTGCAAAAAGATCAAATACCTCTTCCCGAAGGCGCACGCTGCGGCCTATGTCATGATGGCCTTCCGCATCGCGTGGTTCAAGGTACATCACCCGCTGGCGTTTTATGCGGCCTATTTCTACCGCCGCAGTCAGAAGGACGGCTTCGACGCCGTGATGATGACACATGGCATCGAGACTGTGAAGGAGCACATCAAGCGCATCAACGCCGATCCGGATCATTCTGACAAGGAAGAAGATTTGCTGACGACGCTCGAAGTCTGCTATGAATTCTATCTGCGCGGATTCACGTTTGACAATATTGACCTTTACGCATCGCATGCCACAAAATTCCTCATCCGGGACGGCAGGCTCCTCCCGCCGTTCGTCTCTGTTTCCGGCCTCGGCGAGTCCGCCGCCTGGGATATTATGGAGGGCCGCGAGGGCAAGCACTTCGTCTCCATTGAGGAATTCTCTGCAGCCTGTCCCAAGGTGTCCAAGACCCATATCGAGAACCTGAAGCAGGCGGGGGCGTTCGGTGACCTGCCGGATACGAGCCAGATCACCCTTTTTTAAGGAAACTCTGAATCAATCATCTGCGGCGGATGCCAGATCTTTTTCGTCAAGCCATCGGTATGAAAAACTTGAAATATTGCGCAGCCGTTGGCGGCTTTGCCGCCTTACGGATGCGGCATGCCCCTTGCGGGTACACAAAGTATTCCTGCGTTTTCCATACCTCGACTTGCCAAAAAATCTCGCGCCATCCGCTCTTGCTGATTGAATCAGAGCTTCCCTGAGCATGCGTTCGCGATCGGTGAATTGCGTTCGGCACGCCGCGGAAAGAGGTTGCCATTTTCACCAAAGCCTGTTATAATAACTCAACACGAAACTACTAAATTGCAGCACCGCTGTGTAGTGCTGCCAAAAAAAGAAGGGAGCTTTTCTCCATGCAGAAGCTTGATAAGCAGTTCCATATCCATTGTGTCGAAGGCGATGTTGGCCGCTATTGCCTGCTGCCCGGCGATCCGGGCCGCTGCGAGTCCATCGCAAAGCTGTTCGACAATCCTGTGCATGTTGCCCAGAATCGTGAGTATAATATCTACACCGGCACGCTCCTCGGCGAGAAGGTCAGCGTCTGCTCCACCGGCATCGGCGGCCCGTCCGCTTCCATCGCCATGGAGGAGCTGCACAACATCGGTGCGGACACGTTCATCCGCGTCGGTACCTGCGGCGGCATCAACCTGAAGGTCCAGTCCGGCGATATCGTCGTTGCGACGGGAGCCATCCGCTTTGAGCACACGTCTCAGGAATATGCGCCGCTCGAGTATCCGGCCGTTGCCAACCTTGATGTGACCAATGCCCTGCGTCAGGCTTCGCTCGCCATGGGCAAGCAGACGCACGTCGGTGTCGTGCAGTGTAAGGACGCATTCTACGGCCAGCACAGCCCGGCGAAGATGCCCGTCTCCTATGAGCTGCTGCAGAAATGGGAAGCCTGGAAGCGCCTCGGTGTTCTGGCAAGTGAGATGGAGTCCGCCGCGCTGTTCGTCGTGGCAGATGCGCTGGGCTGCCGCTGCGGTTCCTGCTTCCATGTCATCTGGAATCAGGAGCGCGAGGCTGCCGGTCTCGACCAGAACATGAGCGAGGACACGAGCGCCGCCGTCCGCGTCGGCGTCGAGGCCATGAAGCTCCTCATCGCGCAGGATCTGGCAAAATAATCGTTCCCGCTGCGGAACAAATGCAGAGAAGACCCGTCTAATGAGCATCAGGGGGTGAAGACCATGGGAAAATATTGGTGGGTGACATGGATCAAGGTCCTTGCACTCACGGCGGTTTTCGCCGTTGTCATCGTGCTGGGCTATCGGCAGGTGAAAAAGAGCGTTGCGGATTATCTGGTCGACGCACCGGCAGATGCCAAGCTGACGGACAAGCTGAATCTGGAGGACATGGTGTTTGACTACGCCGGAGAATTTGTGGACCGCATGATGGAGGAATCCGAGCAGATCCGCAATGCCATCACCGAGCCGCTGGCCTGACATCCTTATAAAAGCTACCTGCTCCGGGGGCGCGACAGCGCTCCCGGAGCTTTTGGACTGTCGAAAAAAAGCCTCGCAGAGTTTGCGCTCGCAAGCGCAAAGAAAATGGAAATCATTTTCTCCGGCGGCGTGTACGTCGGAGAAAATACCGCTCGGCTCGCAAACGTGCGAAGGGTGCGCCGCAGGCGTGCCCTTCGTGCGATGCAGCGAGCCGCAGCCTTTTCAAACGAGAGCCCAGTGAAACGGGTCTCGTTTGAGAGCTTGTCAAAAACACTTTTTTGACAAGCTACGTTCCGGGGGCGCGACAGCGCTCCCGGTGCTTTGTATTCTGCGGCAAAATGCGGCAAAAATTCGTGCGGTTCTGCGCCGGATCGCCCGGACCGGCATATGCTGGGGCAGGGAGGGAAGCAGAATGAGCCAGATCTGTGTGACATTTCGTTCGATCACGGCGGCGCAGAATGCGGCGCGGGCGCTGGAGCAGGCGGGGCTCCCCGCGCAGGTGCTCCGCACGCCGCGGGCGCTGCAGGAGCAGGGCTGCGGCTACTGCGTGCGTGCGCCTGCCGAGCCGGAGACCATCCGGCAGCTGCTGACGGACGAGCGCATCGCGTTCCGGCGGCTGTATCGCCGCGGCGCGGACGGGGCGTGGCAGGAGGCGGAGCCATGATCTATTTTGACAGTGCCGCGACGACCCTACAGAAGCCGGAGTCTGTCTATGCGGCCGTGCAGCGCACGATGCGCGCCTGCGCCAGCGTCGGGCGCGGCGGCCATGCGGCGGCAGACGCGGCGGCGCGGGTCGTCTATGCCTGCCGCACCGAGGCGGCGGAGCTGTTCGACGCCGTGCCGGAGCAGGTCGTTTTCACCATGAACGCGACGCACGGCCTGAATATTGCCCTGCGCAGCCTTGTCCGGCCGGGCGGGCGCGTCGTGCTGTCCGGCATGGAGCACAATGCCGTCACGCGGCCGCTTGCGGCGCTCGGTGCGCAGATTGAAACGGCCGACGCACCGCCGTTTGCGCCGGAGCGGCTGCTCGAGGGCTTCGCGCGCGCCCTGCGGCAGGGAGCGGATGCGGCGGTGTGCACGCATGTTTCAAATGTCTACGGCAATGTGCTGCCCGTGTCCGCCGTTGCCGCGCTGTGCCGGGAACGCGGCGTCCCGCTCGTCATCGATGCCTCGCAGTCCGCGGGAACGCTGCCGGTCAGCCTGCGCGGGACGGGTGCGGCCTTCATCGCCATGCCGGGGCACAAGGGACTGTATGGCCCGCAGGGGACGGGCCTGCTGCTGTGCGGCGCGGCGGGGGAGCCGCTGCTGCAGGGCGGCACGGGGAGCAATTCGCTCGATCAGAGCATGCCGGATTTCCTGCCGGACCGCCACGAGGCGGGCACGCACAACGTCTGCGGCATCGGCGGCCTGCTGGCTGGCCTGCGCTTTGTGCGCGAGCGGCGGCCGGAAGAGCTGCTGGCGGAGGAGCGCGCACTCACGGCCCTTGCGGCGCGCGGCCTTCGGCAGCTGCCGGGCGTGGAGGTGTTCACGGGGCCGGGGCAGAGCGGCGTTCTGTCGTTCCGCTGCCGGGACCTCGACTGCGAGGAGGCCGCCGCCCGCCTGGCGGAGGCCGGGATCGCCGTGCGGGCCGGGCTGCACTGTGCGCCGATGGCCCACCGCAGCGGCGGAACGCTCGAGACCGGAACGGTCCGGGTGAGCTTCTCTGCTTTTAACACGTCTGCGGAGGTCCGGCAGTTCCTGCAGGTGTGCAGAACGGCATTTTTGCCGGGATGAAGGAAAAACGCGCGTTTTCCACTTGCTATTGCGGCGAAAATCGGATATAATGAATAGAATCTAAAAATAGGGCCCATATCGGGTCCTGTAAGGTAATTGCAGTAACTTGGAATTTGCGGAGTTTTGCTCATGGATGCAGTGATCAATTTCTTTAAGGAGTTCAGCTCGATGCTCCCGACCATCAAGGTCATGGACATCGTGGATATCCTCGTCGTAGCCTTCCTCATCTATAAGGTCATCATGATGGTCCGGTCGACCAGTGCGGCGCGGATCGCCAAGAGCGTGCTCATCATCCTGATCCTTGCCGGTGTGACGCAGCTGCTCAACATGTATCTGCTGAACTATATCCTCGACAAGATCCTGGAGATCGGCCTTGTGGCCCTGATCGTTGTGTTCCAGCCGGAGCTGCGGCGTATGCTCGAAAAGCTCGGCAGCAAAAATGTCCGCGAGATCCTTTCCGTCAAGGAAGAGCAGCGCGAGATCGACCGCGTCATCGAGCAGACCGTGCAGGCCTGCGAGATCATGGCCAAGGAGCGCACGGGCGTGCTTATCGTCTTCGAGCGCTCCATCCCGCTGCTGGAATACCAGAAGAGCGGCACCGTCGTGGATGCCTGCGTCTCCTCGGAGCTGCTGCGCAACCTGTTTTTCACCAAGGCGTCGCTCCATGACGGCGCGGTCATCATCCGCAATGACCGCATTGCGGCGGCGGGCTGCGTCTTGCCGCTGACGGAGAACCACAATATCAGCAGCGACCTCGGCACGCGCCATCGCGCGGGCATCGGCATCAGCGAGGTCTCCGATGCCGTCGTCGTCATCGTCTCCGAGGAGACGGGCACGATCTCTGTGGCGATCTCCGGCATGCTCAAGCGCCATCTCGCCCCACAGACGCTCGAAAAGCTCCTGCTCAACGAGCTGGCCCCCCAGCGCGAGGAGAAGACACGCAACCCGCTCAAGCTCCTCCGCCGGAAGCAAAAGGAGAACAAAGATGCAAAAAAGTAAGATCCTTGCCTTTCTTCTGGCGCTCGTCGTCTCCATCGTGCTCTGGTTCTATGCCGTCACGGTCGTGAATCCCGACGACACCATCACCATCAGCGGCATCAGCGTTCAGTTCGAGGGCACGGAGGCCCTGACGTCGCAGGGCCTGATGCTCACGGGCGGCGATTCCACGAAGGTCAGCATCAAGGTCTCCGGCCGCCGCTCCGACCTCAAGGAGCTGAACAACGAGACGGTCACCGCCATTGCGGACGTCACGCGCATTGCCGCCAGCGGCAGCTATCAGCTCAGCTGGAGCGTCGTCTGGCCCAGCACCGTGGCAACGGGCGATATCAGCGAAACGAGCCGCGCACCGTCACGCATCTCCGTCACGGTCAGCGACATTAAGGAGAACCCCGAGGTCCCCATCGAGCTCGAATACACCGGCGAGCCGAAGACGGGCTATATGATCGATAAATCCAACCTGACCCTCGGCACACAGTCCATCTCCGTCCGCGGCCCTGCGGAGGAGGTCAACAAGATCGCCCGCGCCGTCGTGCGCGTCGATGTGACGGATGCCGATGCACTCATCGACACGGATTGTCCCGTCGTCCTGCTGGACAAGGACGGCAACGAGCTGTCGCTGAGCCAGTATGTGACAAGCTCTGCGGATTCCGTTCGTGTAACGATCCCTATCCTGCAGTATAAGGATATTAAGCTCAATGCAACACTTATTTCCGGCGGCGGCGCGACATCCGAGGATGCGGAGGTAACGATCGAGCCGTCCACCCTGCGCGTCACGGGCAATACGGCCGTTCTGGACGCCATGGCGGACGAGCTGACCATCCGCACGATCGATCTGGCCCAGATCACCGGGACCGAGACGTTCGAGGTCACGCCGGAGCTGCCGAGCGGCGTTACGAGCCGCGCCGACAGCCAGACCGTGAAGATCACGGTCACGCTCAAGGGCCTCGTGACGAAGGAATTCACCGTTCCCACGGCGAACATCCTCCGCAAGGAGGCGCCGACCGGCATGACGTTTGCCGACCAGAATGTCAAGATCACCGTCCGCGGCCGCGCGAGCGTCATGAGTACGCTCCGCATGGAGGACCTGACCGTTACGGCCGACTTCAGCCGCCACTATGACGCGGCGGCCAAGCAGGTCGAGCTGGAGGTCGCGCTGCCTGCGAATGTCTCCGCCGGTGTCATCGGCGGGCCATACACCGTGCAGGTCTCGCTGAGCGAGACGGACGGCGGCAATACGGAGTCCTGACGATGCGGCAGCGTGCAACGGTCGGATCCCTGCTCCCGGACGGGAGCGTCAGCCTGCTGGTGCAGCGTGTGAGCGCCTGCACGGGCGACTGCGGCCACTGCGGCGGCTGCGGAGCCGTCGGCCAGAGCGTACAGGTGACGGCGCGCGCGCCGTTTCCGGTCGAGCCGGGCGAGCGCGTGTGGGTCGAATCCCGCAGCGGCGCGGTCCTCGGCGCGGCGGCGCTGGTGTATCTGCTGCCGCTCGGGCTGCTGCTTGCGGTCTGCCTTGCGGCGCAGTCCCTCGGCGGTGTTTGGATGGCTGTGCTCGGTGCGGCGGCCTTTGCCGTCGGTCTGATCCCGGCCCTGCTCTGGAACCGCCATCTGCGCCGCAGACCGATGGAGTACCGCATCACGGGCAGGGTGGACTAGCATGTTCGGCTATGTGCTGCCGCGGCGCGACCGCCTCTCCGAAGAGGCGCAGGTGCGCTACCATGCGGCCTACTGCGGCCTGTGCCGCGCGCTGAAGCTGGAATACGGCTTTGCAGCGCGGTTTCTGGTCAACTATGATATGACATTTCTCTACTTCCTCCTGCGGGAGGGAGTTCCGGCATGCCCGGGGCGCTGCTTCTGCCCGGCCCGGCCGTGGTGCCGCAAGGCCTGCCTGCCGGAGGACGGCGCCATGCGCTATGCAGCCGACCTGAGCGTGCTGCTTTCGTGGTGGAAGCTGCTCGACGCCCGGCGCGACAGCCGCGGCCCGCGCCGTCTGGCTGCCAAAGCGGCCCTGCTGCTCTATCGCCGGAGCTATCGCCGCGCCTCGGCCCGGCATCCTGCGCTCGATGCCGCATTCGGCACGGAGCTTGCCCGGCTGCAGGCGCTCGAGGACGAAAAAAGCCCCAGCATCGACCGCACGGCGGACGCCTTTGCCTCGCTGCTGCGGGACTGCGCCGCCCACTATGACGGCCGGGAGCGTCGGCCGGAGCAGCTGCTATTGTACCACGTTGGCCGGTATCTGTATCTGGCCGATGCGCTCGAGGACCTGCCGCGCGATGTGCGGGCAGGTGCGTATAACCCGCTTCGCTACCGCTACGGCGCGGACGGCGGGACGCTCGATCCGGCGGACCGGGCGCAGCTGCTCGAAACGATCGACGCCTCCATCAGCATGGCCTGCTCGGCCATGGAGCTGCTGGATGGGCGGCGCGACCGGGAGCTGCTTTCCAACATCTTATATTTCGGACTCCCCGCCGTGCTCCATGCAGTCGCGGAGGGAACGTTCCGCAAGGCGGGAAACAGGAGGAAAACATGAAGGACCCCTATGAAGTGCTCGGTGTGCCGCACGGCGCCTCGGAGGATGAGATCAAAAAGGCCTACCGGGAGCTTGCGCGGAAATACCATCCCGATAATTACGCCAACAATCCGCTTGCGGATCTGGCACAGGAAAAAATGAAGGAGATCAACGAGGCCTATGCCACGCTCATGAAGGGCGGGCGGCAGCAGGCCGACGCCGGGAGCACCGGTGGCCAGCGCAGCAGTGCGGGAAGCACGTCGTCGCCGCTCTATGAGATCCGCCGACGCATCCAGCTCGGTGACCTCGACGGCGCGGAGGCCGGGCTCAATGCGGTCTCCGCGCGCACGGCCGAGTGGTATTATCTGCGCGGTGTCATTGCGCAGCGCCGCGGCTGGATGGACGAGGCTGCGCAGAACTTCCGCATCGCAGTCAATATGGAGCCGCAGAATCTGGAATACCGAAATGCACTCAGCAGCGTTGGCAGCGGCGCATATACCTACCGGCAGACGCAGTACAGCGACGGCTCGGACGAGCTCTGCGGCCTTTGCAGCTCACTCATGTGCCTGAACTGCCTTTGCGGCGGCTGCCGCTGATCTGATCGAAAGGGGACGAATCATTTGATCCGCAGTATGACTGGCTATGGCCGTGCCTGCAAGACCCTGCATGGGCGGGAGATCACGGTGGAGCTACGCTCCGTCAACAATCGCTTCCTCGATTGCTCCGTGCGCCTGCCCCGCGCGTTCTCCTACGCGGAGGATGCGATCAAACAGCTTGTAAAGGACGCCGTCCAGCGCGGCAAGGTGGACGTGTTCGTCAGCGTGAACGCGACGGGCGCGGAGGAGGCTACCGTTTCGTTGAACCGCCCCGTGCTCGAGGGGTATCTGCGCGCCATGCGTACCATGGTCGCAGATTACGGCGTGCAGGACGATATCAGCGCTTCCGCGCTCTCCGCGCTGCCCGACATCTTCGTGGTGGAGAAGCCGGAGGAGGACGAAAAGCAGAATCTTGCCGACCTGACCGCCGTTGCGGCGGAGGCCATCGCCGTCTATCAGACCATGCGCGAGACGGAGGGCGCGGCCATGGCTGCCGACCTCAGCTCCCGCGCGGAGACCATCCGCGGCCTTGTCGGCCGCGTCGAGGAGCGCAGCCCCGTCACGCTGGCGGAATACCGCACCCGGCTCGAGAACAAGCTGCGCGAGGTGCTCGCCAGCACGACGATCGACGAGAGCCGCATCCTGACGGAGGCCGCCATCTTTGCCGACCGCATCGCCGTCGATGAGGAGACCGTCCGTCTGCGCAGCCATCTGGCCCAGCTCGACAGCCTGCTTGCAGGCGGCGGGGCCATCGGCCGCAAGCTCGACTTCCTGCTGCAGGAGATGAACCGCGAGGCCAACACCATCGGCTCGAAGGGCAACGATCTTGAGCAGGCCCGCACCGTCGTGGAGATCAAGGCGGAGCTGGAAAAGATCCGCGAGCAGATCCAGAACATCGAGTGAGCGCGATGCGGCTGATCAACATCGGATTTGGGAACCTGGTCTCTTCGGAGCGGCTGCTGACCATTGTCGGCCCGGATTCCGCCCCGATCAAGCGAATGATCCAGGAGGCGCGCGACCGCGCCATGCTCATTGACGCCAGCTATGGCAGAAAGACCCGCGCCGTGCTCCTGATGGATACGGACCATGTGATCCTTTCGGCGATCCCGCCGGAGACCATTGCCCGCCGTCTGGCCGATCCGTCGGCAGAGCCGGAGCGCGAGGAGGAGGAACAGGCATGAGCCAGGGCAGAATCATCATCGTTTCCGGCCCGTCCGGGGTCGGCAAGGGCACCATCCTTCGGACGGTCATGCAGCAGCACGAGTCGCTGCACTATTCCGTTTCGGCTACTTCCCGCCCCATGCGGCCCGAGGACCGCGAGGGCGTGAGCTATTATTTCGTCTCGCGCGAGCGCTTTGAAGAGATGATCGCGGCAGGGGAGCTTCTGGAGCACGCCTGCTATGCGGGCAACTATTACGGAACGCCCCTGCGCCCCGTAGAGGAAGCGCTGGCGCGCGGCGAAAGCGTCGTTCTCGAGATCGACGTGCAGGGCGCGCTGCAGGTCATGCAGCGCCGGCCGGACGCCATTTCCGTTTTCATCGCTCCGCCGTCCTATGCCGAGCTGAAGCGCCGGCTGGCCGGGCGCGGCGACACGCCGCCGGACATTGCCGCCAGACGCCTGCATATCGCGCTGGAGGAATGCCGTCAGGCAAAGCACTATCAATATACCATCATCAACGATTCCGTCGGGCACGCCGTGCAGGAGCTGGAAGCAGTCCTGACCGCGGAGGCCTGCCGCACATCCTATCGCCCACTCAATCTCAAGGAGGAAGACTAATTATGCTGTATCCCGCTATGGCCGATCTGCTCAAGCACATCGACAGCCGCTATCTTCTCGTCAACGTGATCGCGCGCCGCGCGCGCCAGATCTCCATCGAGGCAGAGACGGAGCACATCCCGCTGGAGGATAAGCCCGTGACCATCGCCATCCACGAGGTCGCGGACGGCAAGCTCGCGGCAGTCGTGAAGGAATGAGCCGGAACAAGGCGCGGGCAGAGGTGACCCTGCCGGCGTCTTTTGCCTTTTTCCGCCGGACTGTCCCGGCGACGGCAGCATGATCGCCCGCATTGCGGTCGCTTCGGCCGTGTTCTCCATGGACAAGCCGTTCGATTACCGCATTCCGGACTCCCTGACGCTGCAGCCGGGCCAGCGTGTGCGCGTACCGTTCGGCGCATCGAACCGCCGCACGGAGGGCATCGTTCTCGCCGTGATGCCAGATGGCGCGGAGCGGCCGGACGGCCCGGCGCTCAAGCCCGTCGAGGCGGCGCTCGACCCGGAGCCGCTGCTCTCGCGTGCTGCGCTGCATCTGGCGGCCTTTGTGCGCGAGCGCTATTTCTGCACATTCTATGACGCCGTGCGGGCCATTTTACCGGCAGGCGTCTGGTTTCAGCCGCGTGACCGCTATACCCTTGCGGAGAACGCCGCATGGGACGACCGCTGGCGCAATCCGGCGGCGCAGGCCGTATTCCAAACGCTGCAGACGCTCGGCGGTGCCGCGGAGGAATCCGCGCTGCGCGCCCAGTTTGAGGCGGAGGCCCTGCAGCGGGCGCTGCAGTACCTGCGGCAGAAAAAGCTCGTCACCTGCGAGACGTCCCATCGCCGCCGCGTGAACGATAAAACGGAGCGCATTGCCGTTCTGGCCGTCCCGGCCGAGGAGGCGCGGCGTTTTGCCCAGTCGCATCAGGCGTCCGCTCCCGTGCAGGCGGCGGCCATGGAGCTGCTTGCCACGCTCGGTGAGTGCGCCTGTAAGGAGTTGGGCTATTACGCAGGCGCGACGTCTGCCACGCTCCGCAGGCTGGAAAAGCTGGAGCTGCTGACGCTCCGGGAGCAGGAGGTCCTGCCTCCGCCTCCCCCGGCCGCAGCGGCCGATCCGAAGCCGCTCCTGCTCACGCCGCAGCAGCAGGCAGCCTATGACAGTTTGTCTGCCCGCCTGCAGGATGCCTCTCCCGGCACGGCGCTTCTCTACGGCGTGACGGGCAGCGGCAAAACGGTCGCGTATCTCCGCCTGATCGATGATTGCCTTGCCGCCGGGCGCGGTGCGATCGTCCTTGTGCCGGAGATCGCCCTGACGCCGCAGCTCCTGCGGCAGTTTTCCGCACGCTACGGCGCGCGCGTCGCCGTGCTCCACAGCGCCCTGCGCATCAGTGAGCGCTATGAGACGTGGAAGCGCATCCGCTCCGGCGATGCCGACGTGGTGCTCGGTACCCGCTCGGCCGTGTTCGCGCCGGTGCGGGACCTCGGTCTGCTCATTGTGGACGAGGAGCAGGAGCACACCTACCAATCCGAAAATGCACCGCGCTACCATGCCCGCGAGGTCGCGATCTACCGCGGCGCGCAGGAGCATGCGCTGACGGTGCTCGGCTCCGCCACGCCGACGGTCGAGAGCATGTACCGTGCCGTTACGGGCGCTTTTGGCCTGTGCCGCATAACGGAGCGCTATAACGGCAGACCGCTGCCGCCCGTCGAGATCGTCGACATGAAGCGCGAGCTGCGCGAGGGCAATGCCTCGATCATCAGCGAGCCGCTGCTGCTGGCCCTGCGCGAAAATCTCCGCCTCGGGCAGCAGTCCATCCTGTATCTCAACCGCCGCGGCACGAGCCGGATGCTGGCCTGTGTCGAATGCGGCAGCGTCCCGATGTGTCCGGGCTGCAGCCTGCCGCTGACGTATCACCATGCGAACGGGCGGCTCATGTGCCACATCTGTGGCCACAGCGAGCCTATGCCTGCGCGCTGCCCCGTCTGCGGCGGGCATCTGCGCCAGATCGGCTGCGGCACGCAGCGGGTCGAGGAGCAGCTGCAGAATTTGCTGCCCGGCGTCGGCGTGCTGCGCATGGATGCAGACACCGTCTCGGCAGTCAATACCCATGAAAAGCTGTTCCGGCGCTTCCGCGAGGAGCGCATCCCCATCCTGCTCGGCACGCAGATGGTGGCAAAGGGACTGGATTTTGAAAACGTCACGCTCTCGGCCGTGCTGGACGCCGACCTCTCGCTCTATGCGTCCGACTATCGCGCCGCGGAGACGACGTTCAGCCTGATCGCGCAGGTCGCGGGCCGGGCCGGACGCGGAAAATTGGGCGGCAGGGCGATCCTGCAGACCATGACGCCGCAGAACCAGACCATCCGCTTTGCTGCGGAGCAGAACTATGACGCCTTTTTCGAGGCAGAGCTGCCGCTGCGCCAGCTGCGCGGCTGCCCGCCCTATCGCGACCTGCTCACCGTGACGTTCCACGGCCGGGAGGAGGAGCGCGTCTGGCAGGCGGCGCTGGCATTCCGTGCGCGGCTGGACGGCCTGCTGCATTCCGAATTCTACCGCGGGGAGACCGCTGCCGTGCTTGGCCCGGCCCCGGCCTCCGTTGCGCGGATCAATTATCATTATCGCTGCCGCCTGACGCTTAGCTGCGTCAATACGCGACGGCTGCGGGAGCTTCTGGCGTTTCTGGTGCGGGAATTCGCAAAGGATCGCAGCTTCCGGGGCGTCGGCGCGTTTGTGGATGTCAACGGCAGAGAATAAAGGGGAATCACGATGGCACTGAGGAATATTTTGACCGTAGAGGAGCCTGTGCTGCACAAGACGGCACGGCCCGTGACGCGCTTTGACGCCCACCTCGGCGAGCTGCTTGACGATATGAGGCAGACGCTGACCAATGCGGGAGGCGTCGGCCTTGCCGCGCCGCAGATCGGCATCCTGCGCCGCGTCGTCGTAGTCGATGACGACGGCGAGCTGATCGAGCTCGTCAATCCGGAGATTTTGGAGACCTCCGGCGAGCAGGACGGCATGGAGGGCTGCCTGAGCGTCCCCGGCCGCTACGGTATGGTCAAGCGTCCGGAATTTGTGCGTCTGCGCGCGCAGGACCGCGACGGCAACTGGTTCGAGGCGGAGGGCGAGGGCCTGACGGCGCGCTGCTTCGCCCATGAATGCGACCACCTCGACGGGCATATCTATACGGAAAGAGCCTATCACATGCTCACCGACGAGGAAATGGCCGAGCTGGAGGAGGAAGCATGAGAGTCGTCTTTATGGGCACGCCGCAGATCGCGGCGGACTGCCTGTCCCGCCTGATCGCGGACGGCTTTGACCTCGTCGGCGTCTACACGAAGCCGGATATGCCGAAGAACCGGGGCATGAAGCTCGCCATGTCCGAGGTCAAGGAGGTCGCGCTGGCTGCGGGGCTGCCGGTGTATCAGCCCGCGACGTTCCGCGATGATGCCGCCGTGGAGGAGCTTCGCGCCCTGCGCCCGGACGTCATTGCCGTCGTGGCCTATGGCAAAATTCTGCCGCAGCGCGTGCTGGACATCCCGAAGCTCGGCTGCATCAACATCCACACGAGCATCCTGCCTGCGCTGCGCGGCTCGGCCCCGGCGCAGTGGGCCATTCTGAACGGTCTGGACGAGACCGGCGTGACCGCTATGTATCTCTCGGCCGGAATGGATGAGGGCGATATCATCGAAATTCGGAAAACGCCCATCGAGCCGCTGGAGAATTCCACGGCCCTGCTGGCGCGGCTGGCCGCCATCGGTGCGCCGCTGCTGTCCGATACACTGCATGCCATCGAGGCGGGTACGGCAACCCGCACGCCGCAGGATCCGTCCATGGCAACGTTGGCTCCGATGCTCTCGAAGGAGCTTTCGCCCATCGACTGGACGAAGTCTGTCCGGCACATCGTCGATCAGGTGCGCGGGCTTGACCCGTGGCCGGTTGCCACCGCCGAGCTGAATGGAAGGCATTTTAAAATCTATGGGGCGCAGCCCGCGCCCGGTCATACGGACAAGGCCCCCGGCACACCGGTCTCCCTCACAAAGCAGGGCCTGACCGTCGCCTGCGGGAACGGCGAGCTTGTGCTGCTGACGCAGCTGCAGGCTCCCGGCGGGAAGCGCATGGCTGCGCCGGATTATTTCCGCGGCCACCCCATCGAACTCTGAGATGGCGGGCGCAAGAGACGCGGCGCTGCGGGCGCTCATCGCCTTCCGCCGCGACGGTGCATGGCCGGAGAGCGCCCTGAAGGACGCGCTGCGCGGGATGGACCGCCGCGAGGCGGCGCTGGCTACCCGGCTGTGCAACGGCGTGCTGCAGAACCGCATGCTGCTCGACCACTGGCTGAGCGGCTTCGTGCGCGGCAAGCTGCAGCCCGTCGTGCGCGATATCCTGCGGCTGGCCGCCTATCAGCTCTGTTTCCTGGACCGCATCCCGCCCTCGGCGGCGGTGAACGAGGCCGTGGAGCAGACGCGCCGTCTGGCCAACCAGCAGGCGGCCCGTCTGGTCAACGGCGTGCTGCGCAATTTGCTGCGGGCCATGCCGCTGGCGCTGCCGGACGACCTGAGCCTGCGCTACAGCCACCCGGAGCCCATCGTGCGCCTGTTTCTGGCGCAGTTCGGCCGGGAGGAGACGGAGCGAATTCTGCAGACCGACAACGAGGCCCCGCAGACCGTGCTGCAGGTCAATCCACTGCGCGGCAATGCCGCTGCGCTGCTGGAGGAGCTGCCCGGTGCGCAGCCGCATCCGTGGCTGCCGGGCTGCCTGACGGTCTCCGGCCCTGTGGAGCAGACGGCTGCCTTCCGCGAGGGGCGCGTGTATGTGCAGGACGCGGCGGCTCATCTGGCCGTGGCCGTTTCCGGCATCGAGCCGGGCATGCGCGTGCTTGACTGCTGCGCGGCGCCGGGCGGCAAGAGCTTTGCCGCCGCGCTGCAGATGCAGGACCGCGGCACGCTGTATTCCTGCGATATCCACCCGCACCGTCTCGACCTTATCGAGCGCGGCGCGGAGCGGCTCGGCATTTCTATTCTGGAGACGCATCTGCAGGATGCCTCGCAGCCCGTGCCCGCATGGCGCAGCGCGATGGACGTCGTGCTGGCCGATGTGCCGTGCTCCGGACTCGGCGTTATCCGGAAAAAACCGGATATCCGCTATCACGAGCCCTCGGCGGAGCTGCCCGCCCTGCAGCGCGCCATTCTTGCGCAGCAGGCGGAATATGTCCGCCCCGGCGGCGTGCTGCTCTACAGCACCTGCACGATCCTGCGCCGGGAAAACGAGGCTGTGGCGGAGGACTTCCTGCACACGCATCCGGACTTCGTCCCGGAAAACGCGCCGTGGCCAGGGGGCTCCGGCATCGCGCCGGGAGCGATGGTCACGCTGCTTCCGGGGCAGCATGAGACAGACGGCTTCTTTATCTGCAAATTCAGGAGGAAACCTTGAAAGACATCAAATCCATGACGCTGGCGGAGCTGGGGGCCGAGCTGAAAGTGCTTGGTGAGCCTGCCTTCCGCGCCAAACAGATCTACCGCTGGATGCACCGCGGCGTGCGCGATTTTTCGGAGATGACGGATATCTCCCGCAGCCTGCGTGAGCGGCTCACGGCGGAATATACGCTCGTCTCGCCGACGGTCGCGCGGCGGCTGCAGTCGCAGAAGGACGGAACCATCAAATATCTTTGGCGCCTAATGGACGGAAACTGCGTGGAAAGCGTGCTCATGCGCTACCATTACGGCAATACGATCTGCATTTCCTCCGAGGTCGGCTGCCGCATGGGCTGCGCCTTCTGCGCCTCGACGCGCGGCGGACTGGTCCGCCGCCTCGAGCCGTCGGAAATGCTGGATCAGGTGCTGTTTTCGCAGCTGGATTCCGGCCTGCCCATCTCGCACATCGTGCTCATGGGCATCGGCGAGCCGCTGGATAATTATGACAATGTGCGCCGCTTCCTCGAGCTCGTCAATTCGCCCGAGGGGCTGAACATCGGCATGCGGCACATCAGCCTTTCCACCTGCGGACTGGTCGATCAGATCGACCGGCTGGCCGAGGAGGACCTGCAGCTGACGCTCTCCGTGTCGCTGCACGCGCCGGTGGACGAGGTCCGCAGCAGCATCATGCCCGTGAACCGGCGCTGGCCGGTGCAGGAGCTCCTCGATGCCTGCCGCCGTTACTTCGAAAAGACCGGGAGAAGGATCTCCTTTGAATATGCCATGATCCGCGATGTCAACGACACGCCGGAGATGGCAAAACAGCTTATCCGCCGCCTGCGCGGGATCGCGGCTCATGTGAACCTCATCCCGCTGAACGACGTGGCGGAAAGCCCGCTGAAGCCGAGCCTGCCGGAGACGGTGCTGCGCTTCCAGAAGACGCTGGAGGCCAGCGGCATCCCCGCCACGGTGCGCCGGACGCTCGGCAGCGACATCAACGCCTCCTGCGGCCAGCTCCGCAGAAATTACGAGGCGGAAAAACCAAAAGAAGGGAGCGGAACGGATGGAAGCATGGGGACTGACGGACACGGGAAACGTGCGTGAGGAAAATCAGGACTTTTACCGCATGGAGCGCCTTGGCCCGGAGACGCTGCTCGCCGTCGTGTGCGACGGCATGGGCGGCGCGCGCGCCGGGAATGTAGCCAGCCGCCTTGCCTGCGAGGTCTTCTGCGGCGAGGTCTGCCGCTCTCTGCGCGACGGGATGACCGAGGCGGAGGAGCAGGACGTGCTGTGCACGGCGGCGAAGCTGGCCAATATTTCTGTCTATGAGCATGCGCAGCTCAGCGAGGAGTTCCGCGGCATGGGCACGACGCTCGTGGCTGCCCTCGTCCGCGGCCTGCGCGTGGAGATCGTGAACATCGGCGACAGCCGGGCCTATCATCTCGGGGCGGACGGCATCCGCTGCGTCACCGTGGATCACTCTCTTGTGGAGCTGATGGTGCAGCGCGGTGAGCTGACGCACGAGCAGGCCAAGAACCACCCGAGCAAGAATCTTATCACCCGCGCGGTCGGCACGGAAAAGCAGGTCGCCGCCGATGTGTTCTCCCTCACGGCGGAGCCGGGCGACTGCCTGCTGCTGTGCTCGGACGGCCTTTCGAACCAGATGGCCGATCAGGAGATCTTATTTGAAGTCGTGCACGGCGCACAGAAGGCAGACTGCTGCCAGCGCCTGCTGGATATCGCAAAAAGCCGGGGCGCGCCCGATAACGTGACCTCTGTGCTCATTGCACTGTAACAAAGATAGGCCGCTCTGCGGTATCTGAGATTGAATCCGGCTTCCGTTCGCCGCTGAGAACGGGCCGCGCACGCGGAAGGAGTTGCCATGGAAAATTACTTAGGAAGGCTGCTGGATAACCGCTATGAGATCCTTGAGGTCATCGGGACAGGCGGGATGGCAGTTGTATATAAAGCACTGGATCACCGTCTGAACCGCTTGGTCGCCGTGAAGATCCTCAAGGATGAGTTCTCGCGCAATCAGGAGTTCCGCCGCCGCTTCCATGCGGAGTCGCAGGCCGTCGCCATGCTGTCGCACCCGAATATCGTCAGCGTTTACGACGTGTCCCGCTCCGGCGACGTGGACTATATCGTCATGGAGCTGATCGAAGGCATCACGCTCAAGCAGTATCTGGAGAAGAAGGGCTGCCTCAACTGGCGCGAGACGCTGCATTTCGCCATGCAGATCGCCAAGGCGCTCGAGCACGCCCACAGCCGCGGCATTGTCCATCGCGATATCAAGCCGCACAATATCATGATCCTGAAGGACGGCAGCATCAAGGTCGCCGACTTCGGCATCGCGCGCATCGCCTCGGCACAGAGCACGCTGACGCGCGAGGCGCTCGGCTCCGTGCACTATATCTCGCCGGAGCAGGCCAAGGGCGCGTGGGTGGACGACCGGTCCGATCTCTATTCCCTCGGCGTCGTCATGTATGAGATGCTCACGGGCCGCACGCCCTATGACGGCGAGACGCCCGTCTCCGTCGCCATCCAGCACATCAACGGCGGCGCGCCGCTGCCCAGCACGCTCGTCACCGGTATCCCGCGCGGCCTCGAGCAGATCACGATGCACGCCATGGCCTCCAATGCCGACGAGCGCTATTCCTCCGCGACGGAGATGCTGCGCGATATGGAGGAATTCCGCAAGAATCCGAGCCTGACGTTCGTGTACGGGCCCGGTGGTCAGACGCTGCGGCAGGCGCCGCAGGCCCCGCAGCAGCCCCAGCAGCCGCAGCACGGCGGCATGACCCGCTCCGAGGCGGAGCGCTATGCCGCTGCCCGCGCCGCGAACCGTGCTGCGCGTCAGCCGGATGAGCGCCGCGCAGCCGAGCGTGCCCGCCGCGAGCAGGAGAAGAAGCGCCGCACCGTCATCGGCGTCGTCTGCGCCGCAGCGGCAGCCGTTGTGCTGCTCGTTGTGCTCGGCGTTGTGCTGCTCCGCGGCTCCGGCACGAATGACAAGCCCGATACGCCTGAGGTCGAGGTGCCGAAGCTCGTCGGCATGAAGCTCGAGGACATCAACCCCGACGACTATCCCGAGCTGAAGATCGACCTGAACGGCGTGACCTACGACTATAACGACGAATACGAAAAGGGCTATGTCTATGAGCAGACCCCCAAGGCAGGAGAAATGGTCAAGGGCGGCCGCGTGCGCACGATCTCGCTGAAGGTCAGCCTCGGCAAGGAAAACAACCTCATGCCGGATCTGGCCGGTCAGTCGGAGGCAAATGCCATGTCCCAGCTCAAGGCCATGAATCTCGGCCTGAATGTCCGCCGCGAGGAAGAATCGAGCGACACTGTGCCCGCGGGCAGCGTGACGCGCACGGATCCCGCAGCCGAGAGCGAACTGCAGGAGGGCCAGAGCGTGACGGTGTATGTCAGCCTCGGCTCGGGCAAAATGCCGGAGCTCAAGAACCAGTCTAAGGAAAATGCCAAGAGCATCCTCGATGCCATGAACCTGAATCTGCGCATCACCTATCTCGAGGAGGAGAGCGACGATATCGCTTCCGGCAATGTCACGCGCACCGTCCCTGCCTCGGACAGCCAGCTCAGCCGCGGCCAGCAGGTCACGGTCTATGTGAGCAAGGGCAGCGGCAAGGTCACGGTCCCGCCCGTCACCGGCCTGAGCGTCCGCGACGCCATCGATCTGCTGACGGAAAACGACCTGAAATATGAGATCAAGCGCGTCTACAGTGACACGGACGAGAAGGACCGCGTCGTGCGTCAGAGCGAGGCGGCAAATTCCAAGGTCGCCAAGGACACGATCGTGACGCTCGAGGTCTCGGACGGCCCCGAGCCGACGGAGGCCCCGACGGAAGCGCCGACCACCGCGCCGACGGAGCCGGAGCCGACGACAGAATCCTCTGAATCGGGAGACTGAGCATGGAGCGTGGACGCATCGTCAAGGCGCTCAGCGGATTTTACTATGTAGACAGCGGGAACGGCACGCTCACGCAGTGCCGCGCCCGCGGCCGCTTCCGCAAGGAGCGGATGTCGCCGCTCGTCGGTGATTGGGTCCGCTTTTCCGGCTCCGGCGCACAGGGCATGGTCGAGGAGATCGAGCCGCGCCGCAACAGCTTCATCCGCCCGGCCGTCAGTAACCTCGACGCCCTCGTCGTGCTGGCGTCCGGCGCGAATCCCGTGACGGACCCGTTCCTCATCGACCGCGTCGCGGCCATTGCGGGAAACCAGAATGTGCCGGTCGTGCTGTGCGTCAACAAGACGGACCTCGAGAGCGGGGAGTCGCTCACGCGCATCTACCGCCATGCCGGGTTCCCGGTCTTTCCGACGAGCGCGGCCAGCGGCGAGGGCGTTGCCGCCCTGCACGAGGCCGTGCGCGGCAAGACCGTCGCCTTCACGGGCAATTCCGGCGTCGGCAAGAGCAGCATCCTGAACTGCCTCGGCTTCTCCGTGGAGACGGGCGAGGTCTCGGAAAAGCTCGGCCGCGGCCGCCATACGACGCGCCATGTGGAGCTGTTCCCGCTGGCGGACGGCACCTGCGTCATCGACACGCCGGGCTTCTCCTCATTTGACACGGAGCAGATGGAGCTGATCCTGAAGGAAAACCTCCAGTATGCCTTTCCGGACTTTGCCCCGTATCTCGGCCGCTGCCGCTATCACGACTGCGCGCATCTGTCCGAGCCGGGCTGTGCCGTGCTCGAGGCGCTTGCGGCAGGAGAGCTGGAGCCGACCCGTCATGCAAGCTATGCAAGGCTCTATGAAGCAGCAAAGGAGATCCGGCTTTGGGAACACAAACAGCCCTGATTTTTGGCGCGATGCCCTGCCGCAGCTGGGGGCATCTCGATGCGCTGCGCGCGGAGAAACCGCTTGTGATCTGCGCGGACGGCGGCGTGCACTGCGCCGCGGCGGCCGGTTTTGCCCCGGACTGCTATGTCGGGGACGGAGATTCCGGCGGCACGGCTGTGGCCGGAGCGGAAAATATCCTGCTCCGCCCGGAGAAGGACGAGTCCGACCTGCAGGCGGCCTATACGATGGCGCGGGCGCATGGCTGTACGCGCCTGTACCTCACGGCCTGCACCGGCGGGCGGCTGGACCATGCCCTTGCCAATCTGCAGCTGCTGGAAACGGCGCGGGCCGATGGCGTGGAGGCGATCCTGCTCGACCCCGATAATCGCGTGACGTGCATCGGACCGGGGGAGTACACGCTTCCGCGCACGGAGTATTTTTATTTTTCTCTGCTTCCCATCGACGCCGTTCTGCGCGGTGTGACGATCGAGGGCGCGAAATACCCGCTCTGCGACGCAGAAGCGCGCCGGGGCGACTCGCTGACCATCAGCAATGAGTGGATCGAACCGACGGTCAAACTGCGCATCCGCGAGGGCCTGTGCTGGCTGATCTGTTCCGGAGCAGCTGCACGGTAACAATGGCTGCTTCGTGCATCCGGTTGGGCTTGCTGCGCGGAAAGAGAGGCTGCTATATGAAACGCTTGTTTCGCTGTCAGAGCAATGTATTGATGCTGGACGAACCGAAGCTGTGTATTTCTTCCCGTATGAAGCCTCTTCTGCGGCAGCTGCTTGCTGCTGAAGTGCATTATCATATGGCAGCACCCGGATATCTTGTGTTTCCGGGAAAAGCGTTTCATTGTGATATTCTGCTGAATATCGGTGTCCATTTTAGGGCTGGCCGCATCCAATTTCTGGAGTTTTTTCGGGTCATTCCGCCGGAGCAGCGGAAGGGCTATGACGCTGCCGTTTCTTATGCGGAGCTGTCAGCTGCTTTGAGAAGGGCGTACGGATCGCCTGCCGAAGCATAAGAGCGAGAGGACTGCCGGTGGGAGCAGTGGCCTCTTGGAAAATTGACGCTGCTGCACTCCTTGTGGGATCGCTTTGGCCCGGAGGAGCATCTGCATGTTTCCTTTTCTGCTCCGAAGCGTTGACATGCCAAGCAAGTAAACAGGAGGGATAGATCGATTTCTTGCGGTGCGGAACACGCTGCTGCCCGATCTTCCTGCATAAAACCGCCCTCTGCGCATAGGCTGGCAGGGGGCGGTTTTTTATGTGCAGAAAAATGGAGCTTCTGGGCTCGGTGATGATGGCGCTCGGCGCGGGGCTGCTGCTCTCGCTGCTGTTCAGCTCGGAATTTGTGCTGGTCGTGCTCGGCATCGCGCTTCTGGTCGCAGGGCTTTGCCTTGCGCGGCGGCGATAATCGGCAAATATTGCGCGCGCGGCCCGCATATGATTTTCCCAGAACAAGAAGGAGGGAAGACGATGGAGCTTGTCTTTCAGGAAAAGCAGCTGGACTATCTCGGCCGCGTGCTCGATCAGACGGTCACGCAGGAGCTGACAGCCGAGGTCATCGTACCGGACAGCTGCGCGGATGCGGACCGCGTTGTCGATGCGTTCGGCACGCTGCTCGTCCGCGCGGAGGAGTGTACCGCGGGAAGTGCGTCGGTCAGCGGGGAGGTGCAGGCGGGTATTTTGTTCGTCACAGAGGACGGACGGCTCGAGCGGCTGGAGACCGTGATCCCGTTCAGCGCCCGGCGCGGCTGGGAGGGGGAGCAGAGCGACTGCCGCCTGCAATGCGTCTGCCGCCTGTGCAGCGTGGATGCACGGCTCGTGCACTCGCGCAAGCTGCTCGTGCGCGTCGGCGTCTCCTGCACGCTGACGGTCTATGCCGCGTTCACGCGGACGCTGCACGACTTTCCGGAGCCGGCACCGACGCTGCAGCTCCGGCGCAAGCGCCTGCCACTTCGTCTGCCGCGCGGCCTCGGCGAAAAGAGCTTTTCGCTCAATGAGGAGATCGAGATCCCGGCGTCGAAGCCGCCGGTCGAGCGGCTGCTCAAATGCGTCTATGCGCTGGATACGGCTGAGCGGAAGACGATCGGGAACAAGGCGGTGTTCAAGGGGCGGCTGACGGTCCATATCCTCTATGAGTCCCCGGACGGCAGCCTGCAGCGGCAGGAGACGGAGCTTCCGTTCTCGCAGTTTGCGGAGCTGGAGCAGGACCTGGATGAGGGAGACCTGACGGTATTCCTCGCCCTGACCTCGGCCGAAACGGAGCCGGACGGCCAGCTCGACTGCCGCCGCCTGCTGCTGAGCGCGGGCATTCTGGCGCAGTGCACGGTCTGCGGCGAGCAGCCGGTAGAGCTGATCGAGGATGCCTACTGCCTCGATGCCGAGCTGAAGCCGCAGTGGGAGACGTGGGAAATGGAGGGCATCCTCGATGTCCAGACGTTCCGCGAAACGGCGCAGGCGGCCGGGCGGGAGCCCGCCTCCGCCATCGCGGACGGCTGGGTGCTGGCAGGGGAGCCGGTGCGGCGGCAGGAGAACGGCATGGCAAAAATCGAGCTGCCGCTTGCTGCGAACGTCCTTTTCACCGACCCGGCAGGGAAGCTGCAGGGCCAGACGCTGCGGACGAACGTGCTGCTGGAAACGGCGCTTGCGCCGCAGGCGGATTGCCGCGTCACGGAGATCACGCCGGGCGAGCTGTTCTGTGCGGCAGGGGCGGACGGCGTGACACTGCGCTGCCCGGTGCAGGTGACGCTTGCCAGCACGGCGCGGCATGCGCTCAAGGCCGTGTGCGGCGGCACGACGGAGCCGGAGACGGACGATGCGCGGCGTCCGGGCGTCATCCTGCGGCGCACGGAGCAGCCGGAGCAGGTCTGGGATATCGCAAAGGCCTGCCGCACTGCGCCGGAGACGGTCACGGCGGCAAATGACCTGCAGGCAGACGAGGTCCCGGCCGGAACGCTGCTGCTGATTCCAATGTAACATAGAATAAATCCCTCTGCGCGTCTAGCAGAGGGATTTATTCTAGGCTTCTTCATCATAGCGGTCGAGGAAGCTGTATTTTTTTCCGCCGGTCTTCCAGCCGATGACGGTGTCGAGGTTCACATTCTCCACGGAGCGGAAGATGTGCGCCTCCACATCCGGATTGCGCTGCTTCAGCGTGCGGATCAGATCCTTGATCTCCTGCCGCTTCGAGCGCGTCTCCTGATTGGAGCAGGTGGTGCAGGTGTCGGTAAAGTGGCAGGCACACTGAATGAAGTGCAGCTCGTTTGCGTCCCGCCAGGCCTTGATATCGTCCTCGCGGATCAGATACAGCGGCCGGATCAGCTCCATACCGGGAAAATTCGTGCTGTGGAGCTTCGGCATCATGGTCTGTACCTGCGCGCCGTAGAGCATGCCCATGAGGATCGTCTCAATGACGTCGTCATAGTGATGCCCCAGTGCAATTTTGTTGCAGCCGAGCTGGCGGGCGTAGTCATACAGGTGCCCGCGGCGCATGCGCGCGCAGAGATAGCAGGGGGACTTGTCCACGTTATAGACATAGTCAAAGATGTTCGACTCGAAAATATGAATGGGAATATTCAGTTTTCGTGCATTTTCTTCAATGACGCGGCGATTCTCCGGGCTGTAGCCGGGGTCCATAACGAGATATTCCACCGAGAAGGGGAACTTCGTATAACGCTGCAGCTCCTGAAAAAGCTTTGCCATGAGCATGGAGTCCTTTCCGCCGGACATGCACACGGCGATACGGTCGTTCGGCTTGACAAGCTCATACTGCCGGATGGCCTTGGTAAAGTTGCACCACAGCTTCAGGCGGAAGCGCTTGCGCAGACTGTTTTCCACGCGGCTGCACAGCTCCTCTGCCTCCTGCCGCTGCATCTGCCGCATGAGCCAGGCAAGATAGCCGCCCTTGAGGCTGCAGGCATCGAAGCCTTCGTCGCGCAGGCGTTCAGCCGTTTCAAGGCTGAGCTTGCCGCGTGTGCAGAACAGCACGATGCGGCCGGGCTCTGCCGGAAGCCCCTCCGGCAGGGCGGCGGCGTTGGCCGGAACGGAGCCGGGAATGGTGCCGTAGGCGGTCTCCTGCTCTGAGCGGAGGTCGAGCAGGGTATAGCTGCCCGGCTCCAGCGCCTCCAGTTCTTCCAGCGTCAGTTCCATGTGCCCTCCTGCCTGACGGAAGCCGTCAGGTCCTTGATGACCTCACCTGCCATCAGCAGGCCGACGACCGGCGGCACAAAGGCCGTGCTGCCGGGGATATCGCGGCGATCCGTGCACTTATGTGCGGCGCCCGGCGGACAGATGCAGTGGTAGCGGCAGCTGTTGGCCATGTCCTCGAGCGGCCGGGTCGGCTGCTCGTCAGACCAGACAACCTTCAGGCGGCGCACGCCGCGCTTTTTGAGCTCGCGGCGCATCACACGTGCCAGCGGGCATACACGCGTCTCGGAGATATCGGAGATGCGGAAGCGGCTGCCGTCGAGCTTGTTGCCCGCCCCCATGGCGCTGATGATCGGTACACCGGCTGCCTGCGCCTGCACGGCAAGCGAGAGCTTGGCGCTGACGGTGTCGACGGCGTCGAGAATATAATCATAATCCGAAAACGGGAACTCTGCGGCGTTTTCCGGCAGGAAGAAGCAGCGGTGTACGCGGATATCGGCCTGCGGATTGATGTCGAGCATGCGGTCGCGCATGACGTCGGCCTTATACTGGCCGACGGTCCTCCGCGTGGCGATGATCTGGCGGTTGATGTTCGTCAGGCAGACCTTGTCGTCGTCAATGAGGTCAAAGGCGCCGACGCCGCTGCGGACAAGCGCCTCGCAGGCATAGCCGCCGACGCCGCCAATGCCGAAGACCGCCACGCGTGCGTGCTTCAGGGCCTCCATGGCCGGGTGGCCGAGCAGCAGTTCGGTTCGGGAGAAAGAATTGAGCATGGTGAGATGTTCCTCCGCACTGTGGATTCACGGCGCAGGGCCGTTCAAATTATGATACAACGAATTGCCTACCGTGTCAATCGGCTTTTGCGGCATTTCCGCCGGATTCCTGCCGCAGGCTGAGAAGCCCGTTCGGAACGGCGGCGGCCAGCGAAAACACCCGCTCGCTGCCGCTGGAAAAGCGGATGCGGACACGGTCGCCCTCCCGCGCCAGAATGCGCCCCGCGCCATAGGCGCTGTGCTGCACCGGCGTGCCGGGGAGAAAGCTGCCTGCCGCAGTCTTTTTCTTTGACTTGCGCGGGATGCGGCGCTTTGGTCGGAACAGGAACTGCGAAAAGGCCGAGGACGTTTTTTCCGGCGGGAAGGTGAAGACGGCAAGCTCGTTGCGGGCGCGGGTCATGGCGACATAGAACAGCCGCCGCTCTTCGTCACGGTCGACGTCCTCGCCCTCCTTTGGAAACACGCCGTCGATGACGTCGAGCAGAAAGACCCGGTCATACTCCAGGCCCTTGCTCGAGTGCACTGTGGAGAGGATCAGGCCGCGCGCCTCGGACTTCGGCTGCCGCAGCAGGGCCTGCAGCTCGTCCAGACGCTCCAGCAGGCGCAGAGGATCCGACTCCTGCGCACCCAGTGCTTCCAGAATTTCCGCGCGGCTCTTGTCGGCCCCGCATTGATCCAGATAGTCGCCGTAGCCCATGAAGGCGACGATGCGGTAGACGGCGCGGTTGGCCTTCTCCGTCCGGAGGTTCTGCAGATGGGTCTGGAGCATGCGGCACTGCCGCCGCGTGTAGGGAGAGACCTCATCATCCGCTACGGCCAGCAGGAGCGGCTCTGCGGTGGGATTATGGGCGGCGGCACGCTCGGCGACGGCCTTCGGAATCCCGGCACAGAATTTGTAATAAATGCGGCGGAACAGCGCGCCGTCCCATGGGGACTGCGCAAAGCGGATGATATCCGTGATGTCCCGCACGATCCGGCTGGAGAAAAACGTGCCGTCCGGCTGCTTCGCCCGGTAGGGAATGCCGTTTCGCTCCAACAGATCGATGAGCGGCAGGGCGGAGTCGTGGTCGCGATACAGCACGGCGGTATTCTCCGGCAGATCGCGCGCGACCTCGAGCAGGTAGGTGTACTGCCGCTCGCGGCGGTTCAGCGGGATCTGGCGGATGGCCGCGCCGCCGGAGCGGACGGGCTGCATGTGCTTATCCCGGCGGGAGACGTTCTGGCGGATGAAGCGGTCGGCCGCCTCGACGATCTGCGGCGTGGAGCGGTAGTTTTGTTCGAGGAACAGGACCTTTGCGCCGGGGTGGTCCGCCTCAAAGTGCAGCAGCATATCCGGGCAGGCGGCTCGGAAGCCATAGATGCTCTGGTCCTCGTCGCCGACGAGAAACAGGTTCCCGCCTGCACCGGCCAGCAGCGAGACGATTGCATGCTGGATGCGCGAGGTATCCTGTGCCTCGTCCACGCAGAAGTAGTGATAGCGCGCCTGGAATTCGTGCAGGATCTCCGGGACCTGCCGCAGGATGCGCAGGGCATAGACCATCTGGTCGTCATAGTCCATCTGCCTGGCATTGCGCAGCGCCTGCTGATAGGCGCGGTAAAGCGCAGGGAAGCAGTCCAGCTCCTTCCACAGCAGGTCCAGCTCCTCCTTGCCCAGCATCTGATTTTTTGCATAGGCGATGAGCGTGCGGGCCTGCTTGAGCTCGGCGTCCGTCGGGTATTCGCCCTTGCACCGGAAATACAGCACGCGCAGCAGGGCGGTCTGCTCGGCCTCGCTTGAGAGCAGGGAAAAGGCGGTCCGCCCCATCCGCTGCTCATAGGCGCGGATGATGCGCGCGGAGACGCCGTTGATGGTGCGAAACTCCATCCGGCTGCCAAGCTCCTCGCCGAACAGGGAAGAGAAGCGGCTTCGCATGTCGCGGGTGGCAGCGACGGTATAGGTCATGGTGAGGATCTCCTCCGGGCGGACGTTGCAGCACTGCACGAGATAGCCCAGCCGCGTCACGAGTACGGTCGTCTTGCCGCTGCCGGGGACGGCCAGCAGCAGGACGGCCCCCTCGACCGCTCCGACGGCTGCCTGCTGCTGCGCATTGAGCTGCAGACCGTGCGCGCGGAGAAAGCCCTCCAGCCGTTCAGCAGAAGGCATATTTGCGGAGGCGCTCCATGGCCTCAACGAGCCTGCTGTGCGGCAGGGCCAGATTCATCCGGATGGAGTCCGGCCACGCAAACGCCGCGCCGTCCTGCCAGATGACACCGGCACGCGCGCCGCGCTCCTCCAGCTCCCGCAGCGTCATATGGTGCTCCTGCAGCCATGCGGCGCAGTCCAGAAACAGCATATAGGTTCCCTGCGGCTGCATGACCTGCACGCCGGGGAAGTGAGCGGCGATGAAATCGCAGGCATAGCGGATGTTGTCCGCCAGCACGGGGCGCAGCTCGTCGAGCCACTGTGCGCCCTCGTCCGAATAGGCTCCGAGCAGGGCATGCAGCGAGAGCACGTTGCAGGAATTGTAATGGCTGAGGTCGCCCTGCCGCGTCACGCGGTCGCGCAGCCATGGGTCGGGGATGATGTGATACGAGCCGATGAGACCCGCCAGCGAGAACGTCTTGCTCGGGGCATAAAATGCGGCCGTGCGGCGGCGTGCATCGTCCGAGACGGAAAGCGTGGGAATGTGCCGATAGCCCGGCAGGATGAGATCGGACCAGATCTCGTCTGAGAGGACAAAGCAGTCGTTTGCGGCATAGACCTCCATGGCCTTTTCCAGCTCCCAGCGCTCCCAGACGCGGCCCGTCGGGTTATGCGGCGAGCAGAGGATGGCAAGGCGGATGGAATGCTCCTTCAGGCGGCGGTCCATGTCCTCGTAATCCATGCGCCAGACTCCGTTTTCATCGCGGCGCAGGGGAGAAAGCTCCGCTTTGCGGCCGAGATTATCCAGAACATGGGTAAAGCCGATGTAGGCCGGGGCGTGCAGCAGCACGGCCTCTCCGGGGACGGTCAGGGCCTGCACGGCCGAGCTGACGCCGCCAAGCACGCCGTTTTCATAGCCGATGTCCGCGCGCGTCAGGCCGGTCAGGCCGTTGCGCGTCTCCTGCCAGCGGAGAATGCAGTCAAAATATTCATCCGGCATGGAAAAATAACCGAAGTTCGGAAAAGCGAGACGCTTATGCATCGCCTCGAGGATCGGCGGCGCGGTCGGGAAGCTCATGTCCGCGACCCACATGGGGATGCGCTGCGCCGGAGCAGGGCTCACGCCCCAGGGATCGATGTTTGCGGCAATGGAATCCGCGCCGGTGCGGTCGAGCACCGTGATAAAATCATATTTCATAGTCCCTCCTGCGGCAGCTCCGTTTTTCGGATATGCCGTTTGGTTTATCATACCGGAAAGGCAGAAATTTGTCAACTCCGGCAGGGGAGCGCTTTGTGACAATGACAGGAACGACCGATTTTTATGCGGCAGATTCCAGCAAAATATACAAGTTTTTTCCGAAACGGGTGTTGACAAATTGCGCGGGCGTATACTACAATAGCCGCAAAGGAGTGATCTTGTGAAGGTTCGTGTGATCGATAAACCCTGCCTTTTTGCGGAAACCGTCTATCTTTTATACTATTATATAAATGGAATAGCATATACAAGAGACTATGAGCGTGTAAACCGAAAATTCGGCCGCTACTTGCTCGAGAAGGAGGATCAGGGCCTGCAGCTGGCGCAGGAGCTGGATCGTATCTCCGCAGCCGTCACGCAGACGCTCGACCCGCATCAGGCGCGGCTGCGCTATTTTTTTGAAAAGCTGCCGGGAACGGATGAGAAGACCTGCTGCTGTCTTGCGCACACCATGCTCGTGGCCACGCCGCTCAACTGCACCGATATTGACTCGTTTGCCGCCGAGCTGCTGCGCATGTTCCGGTATATGTCGGGCATTGGCTTCAAGATCAACGACATGAACACCATGGGCCTCGTTCTGGAGCCGCTTGATCCGCAGGAGGAGCCGGAGCCGCTGCAGGTGCAGCTGGAACGGCTGCCATGCTCCATGGAGGCACGATGGGAGATCCTGCGCGTGCTGACGGAGTTCGAGACCTATCTGCGCGAGCTGACGGAGCTGCTCCGCCCGGTCGCCGAGCAGCTGGCGGCCGAAATGCAGGCATTGACCGAGCGGAACCGCGCGCAGCTGGCCATCTGGGAAAAGTACTTTCAGACGCACTCCGTCGACACGTTCCAGCAGGAGATGTTCCGCACATCGTATCTCTTCACGCAGGAGATGCAGCCGGATGAGGTCTGGATCGCGCTGTGGAACTTCAACATGGTCGGCTTCTGGACGGAGTGGTTCGAGAGCGGCGGCAAGACTGTGCGCATTGCCTATCTCGGCGCGAACCTCAGCTTTGAATTTGCGGCGGCACATCAGGTCCGGCCGGATGCCGAGACACTGTGCGCCATGATGCGCGCCTTGACCGGTAAGGACAAGCTGGAGATCCTGCGGCGCTGTGCCGCAGAGCCGTTTTCGGCGGCGCAGCTTGCGGCCTCGATGAACCTGAACTCCGGCACGGTCTCCCGGAACGTCTACGGGCTTTACAAGCTCGGCTATCTGGAGACGCGCGGCGACGGTGAGCGCGTGAATTACATCACGCGGCCCGATGCGCTCGAACGCCTGTTCAGCTGGGTACTGGAATACGTCAGCGAACAGAAGTAAGATATGGCCCGTTCGGTACCTGACCGGTGCCGGACGGGTATTTTTTACCAAATTTTTACGACGTCTGGACTATACGACTATTTATGAGACAAATATTGAAAATAAATGCTTGCGATTTTCCTGTGTTTATGGTAACATTGGGTATGAGCTGCAAAAATTGCAGCTTGCCGCTGCAATACTGCCGACTCGGCAGGAACGGCGGGCCCGCATACCCGTCTCGGGTGCATCAAAAAGAAGGAGGAACAGAGATTATGAGAAGTAACGTTCGCCGGCTCTTTTCGCTGCTGCTGGCAGTCGCCCTGGTGCTCGGCCTGGGTCTGACCAGCGTCGCTGCGATCGAGAGCTCTCTCCTCACGCTTCAGGTCACATCCCAGCATGTGATCCGCGGCGATGAGGTCTGCGTCGCCGTGAACACGGAGGCAGAGGGCGTCGTGGCAGACGGAAAGCTGACCTTTGCCTACGACAGCAAGAGCCTGAAGTTCGTCGGCGCAGAGGCAGGAGAGGCCTGGCCCGCAGGCACGGAGCTCAGCCTGAAGGTCAACTCCGGCAAGAAGGACGCCGTCGTTGCGGCATTTGCCGGTGCGAAGGCTGCCAAGGCCGGCACCGTCCTGACCCTCAAGTTTGAGGCTCTGCAGGAATGCAGAACGCAGGTCGTCCTGCAGGGCGGCTACATCAGCGGCGCGAAGGATGCAAAGCTGCAGTCCACCGCTACGCTGCTCGTCGAGTGCCCGGCTTCCCGCTTCACGGACGTCGATCGGAACGAGTATTATCACGAGGGCATCGACTTCGTCGTCAGCCGCGGTTACATGATCGGCATGGGCGGCGCGAAGTTCCAGCCCGATACCGAGATGAGCCGCGCCATGCTCGTCACCGTGCTGTACCGCATCGCAGGGGAGCCCTCCGTCAAGGGCACTGCACCGTTCCGCGATGTCGAGAAGAACAGCTGGTACACGAACGCTGTCATCTGGGCTTATCAGAACAACGTCACCAACGGCGTGAGTGCAACGGAGTTTGCTCCGGAGGAAAATGTCACCCGTGAGCAGATGGTCGCGTTCTTTGCGCGCTATGCCAAGCTTGCCGGTGTCGACACCACGGCAAAGGGCGATCTGAAGGCCTTTGCAGATGCCTCCAGCGTCAGCGCCTATGCCGTTCCCGCGATGACGTGGGCCGTTGAGGCCGGCCTCATCAAGGGCGTGGGCGAGAATAAGCTCGATCCCACCGGTAATTCCACCCGCGGTCAGGTGGCCACCGTCATCGTGCGGTATGCCACGCTGGTGCAGCACTGAGAAAGGGAGGAGCCGCAATGAAGAAAAGGATCCTGTCTCTGCTCCTTGCGCTGGCACTTGTTCTGACGGGCGTTCCCATGGCCTTTGCCACGGAGAGCGGCTTTGCAGACGGCAACGTCCCGGAGATCTCCACGGACGGCCCGGTGCAGCTCCCGAGCAGCAATATCGCTGAAGACCCGACTGTCGAGACCGACGCGCAGCAGCCCGTTGAGGCTGGTGAGCCGAAGCTCGTGCAGAACGGCGAAGACCGCTTCTCCGCACAGCTTGCCGAGAGCGAGCCCAAGGCGGACGAGGTTGTCACGTTCATCGTCGTCATGCAGAAGAGCCCGCTGCTCGTGGCAGGCTTCACGAAGGACGACATCGCCACCCGCGCGCCGAAGGCTGTTGCCTATGAGGCCGCGCTCCGTCTCGAGCTCAATGCGCTCAAGGCAAACCTCACGCAGAAGTTCCGCAATGACGCACAGTTCGAGCTGGGTTACACCTACACCATCGCTACGACCGGCGTGGCCGTAAAGACGGAGTACGGCAATAAGGAAGCCCTCGAGGCGCTTCCCGGTGTGGATCATGTCTACGTCGCCCCGACGTTCTCCCTGCCCGAGGAGGAGTCCACCCTGACGTCTGACGGTGAGCTGCAGCCCATGACCAGCAATGCCACCACCATGATCGGCGCCGATCAGCTCAATGCAACGGGCTTCACCGGCAAGGGCATGAAGGTCGCCATTCTGGACACCGGCATCGTGGTCGATCATCCGAACTTCGGCGCTCTGTCCGAGGATAAGCTCACCGAGAGCTCCCTGACGAAGGAAGGCGTCGATGCCATCTGGAACACGCTGAATGCGGGCCAGATGACGAGCCTGCGCAATCGCTCCTATTATAATAGCAAGCTTCCGTTCATCTTCAACTACTACACGCATGATTTCGATGTATCGCACGCAACGGCAAAGCATGACCACGGCACGCATGTCGCCGGTATCACGGCTGCTAATAAGATCGAAGGCAGCAGTGTCATCGGTGTTGCGCCGGATGCCCAGATCATCGTCATGCAGGTCTTCTCCGCGGGCGGCGGCGCCGGCTGGGACACCATCATGGCCGGCCTTGAAGATTGCGTCCGTCTGGATGTCGATGCCTGCAACCTCTCCCTTGGTGCAGCCGGCGGCTTTACGACCGGCGACATGAGCAAAACGCTCGAGCTGTTCGAGAGCACCGATATCGAGGTCCTGATCGCTGCGGGCAACGAAACGAACGCTGCATATCAGAACCGCACCGGATGGAATCTCTCCCGTTCCGGCAACCCCGATGACGGCGTCGTCGGTACCCCGAGTACGCTTTCTGCCGCTCTGTCCGTTGCCTCCATCGACAACGACGGCGCAGAATCCCTGTACTTCACCGTGAACGGCCGTACCATCGGCTACAACGACACCGCAACGACGAACGCCACGAAGTTCCTGAGTAACTTCAAGGGCCAGTCTGTGGAGTTCGTTCCGATCGGCGGTTACGGCGAGGCGAGCGACTATGAGAATGTGGATGTCAGAGGGAAGATCGCCCTGGTTTCCCGCGGCTCCAGCTCCTTCCCCGACAAGCAGGCCGCTGCACAGGCTGCAGGTGCGATCGGCATCGTGGTCTACAACAATGCTTCCGGCATGCTCAACATGCAGATCAATGACGGCGGCGATAACATCCCCGCAGTCTTTGTCTCCAAGGCAGACGGCGAGTACATGAAGGCGCAGTTCGCCGAGGGCGTCAAGACCCTGACATGCTGCAACGGCGACCTCGTGCAGGTCAAGCGCGACCGTACCCTCAGCGACTTCTCCTCCTGGGGCGTCACCCCGGACCTGAAGCTGAAGCCGGAGATCGCCGGTGTTGGCGGCAACATCTATTCCACCCGTGATCCGAGCATCGCAGGCTCCAACTACGGCCTTATGAGCGGTACGTCCATGGCGACCCCGCAGATCGCCGGTGCGATGGCTGTTCTCATGCAGTATCTGCGCCAGAACTATCCGCAGTATCAGGAAGCAGAGCTCCGTCAGGTCGCTGCGAACCTCCTGATGAGCACGGCGGATCCCATCCTCGATTCCAACGGCCTCGAGGTCTCCCCGAGAGGCCAGGGCGCCGGTCTTGCCAACCTTGTCAAGGCAACAAGCTCCCTTGCCTATCTGTCCAACGCGCAGGCTTATGAGAACCGCGCCAAGGCGGAGCTGGGCGACGACGACGCCAAAAACGGTGTCTACACGTTCCCGTTCACTATCAACAACATGTCCGGTGAGAAGGATCTGACCTATACGTTCAATGCCTCCATTCTCACCGAAACCGTCGTGACCTACACCAACGGCACGTTCATCGGCCACGCTCCCTATGCGCTGGGCGCTTCCCTGACCGTGGCCGGTGCGACCGAGTCGAACATCATGAAGTATGACTTCAATGACGACGGCGAGATCACGACGGCCGACGCCCGCGTCCTGCTGCTGCACGTCACCGACGATGCTCCCATCGCTGAGGACAATGTGCATTATGCCTATCTGGACGTCAATGGCGACGGCACCGTCAACAAGGATGATGTCGATGTCATCACGGCCTACTGCGCAGAGCTTGAGGTCAGCACCGATCTGACGGAGAATGCCGTCATTTCCGGCACGGAAGCGCTCGAGAGCGTCACCGTTCCGGCTGGCGAGTCCGTCACCCTGACTGCCACCATCACGCTGACCGCGGAAGACAAGGCCTATCTCGACGCATCCTTCGAGAACGGCATGTATGTCGAAGGCTTCCTCTATGTGAAGTCCGCCACGGATGACACGACCGACCTCGAGATGCCGTTCCTCGGCTTCTACGGCGATTGGTCTCAGGCTCCTGCGTTCGACTCTGCTGACGAAGACGAAGCCAGCCTGTATCCGCTCAGCATTTTCACGAACAATGCCGCCATCGGCACGAACCCGTACATCCGTACCGGCGCTTCCGGCGACGAGTACAATGCCTTCTCCTATGCCAACCCGCTTGCCGAGATCGACGTCGGCCTGCTCCGCAACCTGAAGAAGATCAACTTCCAGGTTAAGGATAAGGTCACGAACGAGGTCTACTTCGACCTGACCGGCGAGTATATGGCAAAGTCCTACTATAACTCCGGCTACGGCCAGATCATCCCGCTGTATGTTCTGGCAGAGGAAGGCGAGGTCTGGAACGGCCTTGACAAGAACGACAACAAGCTGCCCGACGGCACGACCGTCACCTACACTGCCAGTGCATGGCTTGATGACGGCGACGACGTGATGGACGATTCCTTCTCCTTTGATGTCACGCTGGACGACAAGGCTCCCGTTGTGGAGAATGAGGCGACCCTCCAGCAGGATCTCAAGATCGAGAACGGCAAGGTCCTTCTTCCGCTGAAGCTCAACGACAACCAGCACATCGCGGCCCTGATCTTCGTCAACAACGACGGCATCATTATGGGCAAGTACGAAGTCAAGAATGAGCCGGGCAAGACCTTTACCCAGGACTACGACATCACCGGCTTCGGCCCCGACTTCACCATCGTTGTGGCGGACTACGCCTGCAATGAGACGGAAATCGATGTCTCCCTCGACCTCGGCGCAATGGCCGATCAGAAGCCTGCCATGCAGAAGCTGAGCTCCGACCGCCTGTATGGCTGCGAGACGTTTGACCGCGCTGCCGTTGAAGGCGGCTGGTTCAGCGCCAACAAGGCAGACATGAGCGACTACCGCAACGAGACGTTCGACAGCTCGAACCGCTATTATTCTGCAGAGTACGTCAACGGCTACCTCGTGGCCCAGCGCGCAACGGACGGCGCGGTCGTGCTTGTTACCCCGTACAACACCTACTGGGGTTCTCAGACCCTCGTCACTCAGTCCGGCAAGGTCGGTGACAGCGGCTTCAAGGTCCTGTACGACATGGCACTCGACTATTCTGACAAGGGCAAGAGAGATTCGGATACGGTCAGCAACCACCTCTACGCTGTCGGCTGGAACTATGAAGGCGACCGCGACGGCGACGGCAAGGATGACGGAAGCAACGCTCTCTTCCAGATCAGCTTCTACTCCAACGGCTCCATCTCCCTTGAGAAGATCGCCGACATCACCGGCTCTGACGGTGAGATCCTGACCCTCGGCTGCACGACGGAAGGCCAGCTTTACGGCATTTCTACCGCCGGTAAGCTCTACAGCCTCGAGCGCGACGGCGTGTGCACCTACATCGGCACGACCGATTTCGTAAACTACGCCAACTACTCCGGCTGCAATGTCATCCAGTCCATGGGCTATGATCACAACACCGACACGATGTACTGGTATGCACACAGCCAGACGGCTGCAGGCAACACCTACATCAATGTCTGCATGACCTACAAGGTCGACCTTGCCACCGGCAAGTGCACAGAGGTCGGCACCTACGGCCCCGGCGGCCAGACGTCCCTGTTCGTTCCGACCGACAAGACGTCCGACCTGTTCACCATCGGCGTGGATCCGCAAGAGCGCTTCCAGCTTTCCCCGTATCAGCTTACCATGACGCAGGGCCAGCGCAAGCGCTTTGAGGTCGAGTGGAATCCGTGGAACGCTAAGGCAAGCGAACTGACCTGGGCCTCCGCGGACGAGACCATCGCCACCGTCACACAGCAGGGCTTCGTCACCGCCGTAGGCGAGGGCGAGACCGAGATCACCGCGACTGGCAAGGTCTGGGATCCTTGGCACTGGGATGAAGAAACCAGCTCCACCGTCCCGCAGTGGGTCGATTACACCGCGACCGCTACGGTCCGCGTCGTTGGCTCCGCAGAGGCCATCTACACCTATATTGTGGCGGACTACAAGAACGCCGCCAATGGCTTTACCTGGGTTACGTTCTCCGACAAAACGCCCACGCAGCTCACGCAGATCGCAAAGCAGAAGCTTACGGTCGTCGGCATCGACGGCGAGGAGAGCACGACCGATGCCATGTGGCAGGGTGCTGCCTACTACAACGGCTATGTCTACGCTGTCGTGAAGGAAGCCCGCGCTATGGATGACAGCACGTTCGGCGTCGGCACGTCCCTCTACCGCTTCAAGGTCAACAAGGGCGAAACCCCGGATAAGACCACGTTCGGCGATATCGAGTTCATCGGCTTCACCGCAGGCGTCGAGCTCGGCAACATGGGCTTCGATTACAACACCGGTCGTATGTATGCGGTCGATCTTACGAACCGCGGCCTCGCCATTGTCGACCTCGACACCGGCGCGATCGACCTGCTCGGCACCTACTCCGGCGAGATCGGCGGCCCGGCGATCACCCCCGCCATGACCGTCACTGCAGAAGGCTACATCATCGTCTCGGATATGTCCGGCAACCTCTACATGGTCGATGCCGACACCCTGAGCACGACGAAGCTCGGCTCCCTCGGTCAGGATACCTGGTACTATGCTTCTATGATGTATGACTACAACACTGGAAACATCTACTGGAACCCCTGCATGAATGCCGGTTCTTCTCCGCTGTGCCTCGTCCGCATCGACCCGCAGGAATGGGATCCCGACAAGCTCGAAGCGACGATCGTGAAGATCGGCAACGTCTCCACGAAGTCTGGCGTTGAGTCCACCGCAATGTTCACCATTCCGGAGAATGAGCCGGAGACGAAGCACATCCCCGTTGAGGGCATCGAGATTACGAACGGCGACAGTGTCACCGGCCTTGTCGGCGGCACGCTGCAGCTCGATACCGTCACGACCCCGGTCCGCCCGACTGTCCGTACCCGCACCTGGACCAGCAGCAACCCCGATGTCGTCACCGTTGACCGCTTTGGTGTTGCCACGTTCCACGGCGTCGGCACGGCGACCGTCACGGTCTCCATCACGAACAAGAATCCCGAGGTCGAGGGCGGCCCGTTCACGGACAGCATCGACGTCACGGTCTACGCCTCCGCAGGCACGTTCCTCTCGTTCCTGAACGACGACCAGAACGGCGGCAGCGGCTACTATGACTTCTGGCTGCAGGTCCCGGACAACAACCTGAGAACCTGCCCGGTGACGACCTCTGCCATCGGTGCTTACTCCCTGCGCACCGGCGCTTACTACGACGGCTGTGTCTACGCCTACAACTCCAAGGGCGACTTCTACCGCTTCGATGCTTCGGACGTTTCGTCCTACACGAACCTTGGCAGCGTCAACCTCGACGTGGAGACCGATCAGGTCACCGGCATGGCCATGGACTACACGACCGGCACCATGTACGGCCTGACGCTCAGCGGCAAGCTTGTGACGATCGACCTTGATAACGGCGACGTCACCGAGATCGCGGCGACCTCCGAGAAGGTCACGGCTCTTGCAATCGACAAGAGAGGCGTCCTCTACGCAGCCGGAAGCACCGCCATCGGCGTGGAGGCGAAGCTCTACACCATCGATCCGAAGACAGCTGCCTGCACCTTCGTCATGGATATCTCGGGCGCTCAGGTTGGCACCGGCAGCACCTACTACGGCAGCATGTCCTACAACGCACAGATGACCTATGACTTTGGCACGGATCGTCTGTACCTGCATGCAACGTATCACACGAAGCAGCTGGCCATGAGCAGCGGCATGTACATGTTCATGCTGGGCGAGGGCACGCCTGAGCTCGTGAACCTCGGCAAGATCTCCGTCCAGACCGCTCCCGGCCGTACGACGAAGCAGGGCGATGCCTATCTCGGCCTCCTGTGCTCCATCCCCACCGCAGAGCAGACGCCTGTCGGCAAGGTCAACGGCATCCTGCTGAACAAGACTGTCGGCCGTCTGGCCCTTGGCGAGTCCTTCCAGCTTACCGGCAAGGTCCGCCCGTCCAACGCGGCGAACCAGGCCATCACCTGGAGCTCCTCCGATGAGAACGTCGCGAAGGTCGATGCAAACGGTCTGGTCACGTCCGTTGCCGCAGGCAACGTCGTCATCACCGCTACGAGCGTTGAGACCGGCGTTACTGCCACCTGCACGCTGACTGTGGTCGACATGACCGGCAAGCCTGTTTCCACGGCTTACACGGTCTCCGCCAAGCACGATGCTCTCTACAGCTTCAACCCCGAGCTGCCGGACTCCACGGCGACTGAGGTCGCGACCTTCAGTGGCGGCACGAACATCACGGGTCTTGCCTATGACTACGAAGGAGGCCTGTACTATGTCGTCAACGAAGGCGGCCTGCCCTACATCTACTACTACGACCTCACGTCGAAGCAGACCACGCTGAAGGGCCAGGTATACACCTTCACCGATGCCAACGATCTCGCGTATGATCCGGTAAACAAGGTGCTGTATGTTGTCGCGGGCTTCTACCTGTTCCAGTTCAATCCGTCCCGTATGGATCCCACGCAGCTGAACTACTGGACGGCCTACCGCGATATGTCTGGCATGACGAACATCCCGTCTCCGCGTACCGTTGCCTGCAAGGACGGCAATGTCTATGTCCTCGCCAGAGGCTATGGCAATACCGAGCTCATCCGCGCGGATGTGGATCTCACCACATTCACGAAGCTTGCAGAGGTCGACCTCATGGTCGAAAACCGCCTCAACGAAATGGACTACGATCCGACGACCGGCCTGTTCTATGTGACCGACTCGGCGCATCGCCTCTACTCCTTCGATGAGACCGGCGCGATCACGCTGATCGACACCGTCGGCGGCGGTCTGGACCTCAACGGTCTGACTATCGCCCCCGCTGGAAAATAAGCAAATACCGGCCGCCCTGTCCCCCGGGACAGGGCGGCAAGACTATCAGAAAAGCCGAAAGGCTTTTCTGATAAAAGATTGCAGTCCATTGCGCGCACGAATCGCCCGCCTTTGACGGGCGATTCGCACACTTACGGACTGAGCTGTATTTTCTCCGACGTGCACGCCGCCGGAGAAAATGATCCCATTTTATTCGCCGCCTGCGGGCGGCGAACTCTGCGAGGCTATTTGATATGTTGCTGCCCGGTTGTCCCAATTTGCTCCCTTGCATTTTCACCTCCGGCGCGATAAAATGAAAGAAAAAACGGAGGCTAAATCGATGGAACCTGTTTCGCTGTTTTATGAAAAGCGCGCGCAGCTCCTGCTGAAGAATCTTCGCGCCCGGCATTTTGATGCATGCTACTGCCCGGATCGGGCTTCTGCGCTGGCTGCTGCGCTGCGACTGATTCCGCACGATGCCCTCGTCGGCTGGGGCGGCGCACGTTCTGCGGACCAGATCGGCCTGCAGCAGGCCCTGCGGGACGGCCCGTGGCGCGTCATCGACCGCGAGAGCATGCAGACGGATGCCGAGCGGGAGCAGGCGGCCCACGACTGCCTCTCTGCCGATTTCTTCCTGACGGGCGCGAATGCCGTCAGCCTTACGGGAGAACTGGTGAATATCGACGGCAAGGGAAACCGCGTTGCTGCCATCGTGTTCGGTCCGCGCGAGATCATCGTGATCGCCGGGATGAACAAGGTCGTCGATACGCTCGACGAGGCCGTGCACCGTGCCCGAACGATCGCCGCGCCGAAAAATGAGCAGCGCTTCCTCGGCAAAACGCCGTGCGCGCAGACCGGCTGCTGCGCCGACTGCCACGGTGAGGAATGCATCTGCAATCAGATCCTCATCACGCGAAATTGCCGCCCCGCCGGGCGCATCCATGTCATCCTCGTCGGCGAGGAGCTTGGATTCTGAACAAAACAGGCGTAAAAAATCGGAGCCTCCGCTTTCAGAGCGGGGGCTCCGTGTTTTGCCAAGGGTCAGCCGTTTGCCACGTTGAACAGGGAATAGAACTGCTCACGGCGTGCCATCAGGGCATCAAAGCTGCCGCGTTCGCAGATCTCGCCGTTTTTCAGAACGAGAATTTCATCATATTTCCGCAGCAGCGGCTCCTCGAGCCGGTGTGTAACGACGATGCGCGTCAGACCCTCAATGGCCAGAATGGCGGCACTGACGGAATAGGCCGTGGCGGCGTCCAGCGCTGCCGTGGCCTCGTCGATGAGCAGGACGGGCGTCTGCCGCAGCAGGCAGCGCGCGATAGAGATGCGCTGCCGCTCGCCGCCGGAGAGGCCGGAGCCGTTCTCACCGCAGATATAGTCCTCGCCACGCTCGGCCAAAAGGGGAGTCAGACCGGCCTTCTCCGTGGCCTGCTGCACGAGCTTCTCATCAAAGTGGCGGAACATCGTGATATTGTTGCGGATGGTATCGTCGAAGATAAACACGTTCTGCTGCACGACGGAAACAAGGCCGTAGAGTGATTCCGTTGCAATGCTGCGCAGTTCGCGCTGATCGAAGCGGATGCTGCCCTGATAGTCGTTGCTGCTGCCCATGAGCAGGTTCACGAGCGTGGACTTGCCGCTGCCGGATGTGCCGACGATGGCATAGCTTTTTCCGGCCTCAAAGCGGACGGAAACGTCATTCAGGACGGGCGCACTCTCGTGATAGCCGTAGGTCAGGTGATCGATGGTGATGCCGTCGCGCAGGACCGGGTCCATCTGTTCGCCGCTCTCGCGGACGTTTTTGCCCACGGCGTCGGCCAGCTTGTCGATGAGGGCAACGGCGGCACGGCGGTTGGCCAGGATGGGCGGCACAGAGCCGATGGGATCGACCACGAAGCTCATGAGCGGCAGGAACACGATGACAACGCCGGGCGTAACGCCCTGCTTCGTCACGGCAAGATAGGCGCCGAACAGGAATACGCCGAGCTGGGCCACGATCCCGGCGCCGGTGCCGAGCATGGTGATGACCTCCTCCATGCGGCGGCGACGGCCCTTCGTCTCCTCCAGCTCCTCGTTACGGCGGCAGAAGCGGGCAACGACCTCGGCCTCTGCCTTGAAGCTCTTGACAACGGAGAAGCCGGACAGAAGGTCCTTCGTCATGGCGACGAACGACTCGTTCTGCCGCGAGACCTCCGTCTCCATCCGCGCCAGCCTGTTGCCGCACAGGACGGAAACAGCCAGCGGCACGAGCGACAGCAGCAGGGCAAAGCCGGTGAGCAGGGGACTGTAGAGCAGCATCATGACCAGGCCGCCCACAAAGGAGACGCTCTTTGTCAGAAGTGTAAAGATCTTCGCAAGGTAATTTGTCTCGATGCAGACGGCATCGTTCGTCAGGGCGGAGATATAGCGGCTCGTATTCTCGTCCGAGAACGTGCTGATGCTTTTCTTCGTCAGCTCCGTGAAGGCGTATTCTTTATACTGCTTCATGGCGCGGCGCAGAAAGGCGGGGTAGGTATAGCATTGCACCACATATATCGTCGTCACGCTTACCAGAACACCGAGGCACAGCCAGCACATGCGAACGAGCGGGGCAACGCTGTCGCCGGAGGCAATGTCGATGATCTGCTGCAGGATCCAGGCGACGGCCAGCAGCGCGCCGCCGAGCAGGAGCATCGCTCCCGCCGTGACAAAGAATGTGGCTTTATTCTTTCGATAGAACGTCGCGGTCAGCTGCCTGCGCAGCGCCCGGGCGCGGGACGGTTCAGATTTCATAACAGCGGTTCCTCCATGACAGGTCTGTGTGCACGACAGCGGCATGCACGCGGGCCGGCGGGGCCAAAAAAGGGGAGAAATGCAAAATGCCCGCTGCAGGGATGCAGCGAGCGAATTTGCATCAGTCCACAATGTCAACGGTGACGCGCTTGCCGTCACGCTGGGAGACGGCCTTGATGATGGTCCGGATCTCTTTTGCGATGCGTCCCTGGCGGCCGATGACCTTGCCCATATCCTCCGGCGCAACGTGAAGCTCCAGAACGGTGCTCTCGCCGTCCTCGCGCTCCGTGACCGTCACGGCCTCGGGATCGTCAACAAGCTGCTTTGCCACATAGAGCAAGAGTTCCTTCATCGTGCAGTCCCTCTCGATCAAAGGACGTTAGCCTTTTTCAAAAGCGCCTTCACGGTGTCGGTCGGCTGAGCGCCGTTCTTGATCCACTGCTGGGCCTTCTCGGCGTCGACAGCGATGGTGGCCGGCTCGGTCAGGGGATCATAGGTGCCGATCTCTTCGATGCAGCGGCCGTCGCGCGGGCTGCGGGAATCAGCAACGATGATGCGGTAGTAAGGAGCCTTCTTCGCACCCATTCTTCTCAGTCTGATTTTAACCATGGGGTTTCACCTCCAAATAGAATTCAAAATATATCGTCAGACCTGGTTGCGGTCCAATGATCACATACCGGGGAAGCCGGGGAAGCCTCCCATTTTGCCGGGCAGCTTGCGCTTTTTGCCCTTGCCATTCATCTGCTTCATAAGCTGCTGCATCTGGTCAAACTGCTTGAGCAGACGGTTAACGTCCTCGACCTTCTGGCCGCAGCCAAGCGCGATGCGGCGCTTGCGCGAGGAGTTCAGGCACGCGGGGTTCTCGCGCTCATAGGGCGTCATGGAGAGAATGATGGCTTCGACGCGGCCGAGGGCCGATTCGTCGACCTGCACGTTCTTCATGCTGCCCATGCCGGGGATCATGCCGAGCAGGTCCTGCATGGGACCCATCTTGCGGATCTGCAGGAGCTGATCGTAGAAATCGGCAAGCGTGAATTTGTTGGCGCGCATCTTCTGCTCGAGCTCGGCGGCCTTCTTCTGGTCGAGGGCCTGCTCGGCCTTTTCGATCAGCGTGAGCACGTCGCCCATGCCGAGAATACGCGAAGCCATGCGCTCCGGGTGGAACGGCTCGATCATGTCGAGCTTTTCGCCGGTGCCGATGAACTTGATGGGCTTGCCGGTGACGGCCTTGACGGACAGCGCAGCGCCGCCGCGGGCATCGCCGTCGAGCTTCGTGAGCATCACGCCGTCAATGTCCAGCCATTCGTTGAAGGACTGGGCCGCATTTACGGCGTCCTGACCGGTCATGGCGTCCACGACGAGCAGAATTTCATTCGGCTGGACCTCAGCCTTGATGGACTTCAGCTCGTTCATCAGGGCCTCGTCCACATGCAGGCGGCCGGCCGTGTCGAGGAAGACCATGTCGTTGCCGTGCTGCTGCGCATGACGGATGGCCGCCTTGGCGATCTTCACGGGGTTTTCCTGCCCCATCTGGAACACCGGGATGCCGAGCTGACCGCCGACGACCTCCAGCTGCTTGATGGCGGCGGGGCGGTAAATATCGCAGGCGACGAGCAGCGGGCGCTTGCCCTGCTTTTTGAACAGACCGGCGAGCTTTGCGCCGTTCGTGGTCTTGCCTGCGCCCTGCAGACCGACGAGCATAACGACCGTCGGCGGCTTGGGGGAGATGGAAATACGCTGATTTTCGCTGCCCATCAGACGGATGAGCTCTTCGTTGACGATCTTGACGATCGTCTGTGCAGGGGTCAGGCTCTCCATCACGTCCTGCCCGGAGCAGCGCTCCGAAACGGACTTGACGAAGTCCTTGACGACTTTATAGCTGACGTCCGCCTCCAGAAGCGCAAGACGGATCTCACGCATGGCCTCCTTGATATCGGATTCGGACAGGCGGCCCTTGCCGCGCAGCTTTTTGAACGCGGCGTTCAGTTTTGCGGTCAGACCTTCAAATGCCATGGCTACTCCTTCAGGGAATCAACGGCGGCAAGGATGCGCTGGGCGCCCTGCCGGGTGGCGGGATCTTCGGCCTGCAGCAGGGGCTGGGCCTCGGCGGTGATCGCGGCGAGGGCATGACGGAGCTTTTGCTCCCGGGCAACGCAGCCGGTCACGCGCTCGAACGAAGCGAGCAGCGCCTCGCTGCGGGAGATGGCGTCGTGAACGCCTTGACGGGAAATGCCCTCCTGCTCGGCGATCTCTGCCAGCGAGAGATCCTGATTGTAATAGAGGTCAAAATAGGTTTGCTGCTTTTCGGTCAGCAGCGCGCCGTAGGTGTCGAAGAGCAGGGACATGGTAAAGGCTTCCTGTTTCATGATACTGCCCCCCTTGACCTTGGGTATTATAGCAGACGGATGTGCGCTTGTCAAGAGAAAAAACTTGACAGCCGGGAAATTCGCGCCCTGCATATTTCCCGGCAGCGGCGGCATAAGCTGAGGCGAGGTGATGGACATGCGAAACTTTTACCGGCGGAATCTGCCCGTCCTGCTCGTGCTGGGCATCATTCTGGCCCTTGCGGGCGCGGGCGCGGCCAAGCAGGCAGCGGCGCTCCCGGCAGGCTCGTGGGGCCTGAGCTTCCAGCGGGAGGGCCAGCCGCCCGTGGGAAACACCACAGCGGACCGGCTGCGGCAGTATGATGCGGCCTTCCTTGGCGATACGGCGCAGAAGCGCATCTATCTCACGTTCGACGCGGGCTATGAGAACGGCTGCACGGCGCAGATCCTCGATGCGCTGCAGAAGCACCATGCTCCGGCGGCATTCTTCCTGGTCGGCAACTACATCGAGCGAAATCCAGACCTCGTCCGGCGCATGGCGCAGGAGGGGCATACGGTCGGCAATCACACCTACCACCACTGGGACATGTCGAAGATCGGGGAAATGGAGCAGTTCCGGCAGGAGCTCGAGTCCCTCGAGACGCTCTACCGTGACACGACCGGGCAGGAGCTTGCAAAATTCTACCGCCCGCCGCAGGGCATCTATTCCGAGAAAAATCTCGAAATGGCGCAGCAGCTCGGCTATCACACCGTGTTCTGGAGCCTTGCCTATGTGGACTGGCTGCAGGACGATCAGCCGACGTCGGAGCAGGCCTATGCCAAGCTCATCCCGCGCATCCACAACGGAGCCGTTGTGCTGCTGCACAGCACGTCCCAGACAAACGCGGCCATCCTCGACAGTCTGCTCACGCGCTGGGAGGAGATGGGCTATTCGTTCGGTGAAATTTCCGAGCTGTTCCCGGCGGGCTGACACAGGGAGCGCTGCATGGCAGCGGCAAAGGCGTCCAGCCGCCCGGCGATGCCCGGCAGAGCCTGCGCCGTTGGCAGGTCGTTCGCCGTTTCCAGCAGGCAGAAGCGCGGCGGCAGCGAGACGGTCTTGTTCAGGCACATCGCACCGAGCAGCTGGCGCGCGACGAGATCGCCGCCGGAGTAGCCGGAGACGATGACGCTGTAGAGCTGCTTTTCCGACAGGTCGCACTGCAGCAGCAGGCTCGTCAGGCGGTTGAACAGGGCCGTGAAATTTGCGCCGGCGGCATCGTTGTAGTTCGGGCAGAGGAACAGCATGGCGTCGCACTCGCGGATCGCGGGCAGGACGGTCTCGGAGATGGCTCCGCCGTAAAAGCAGCTGCCGCTGCGGGCAAAATGCAGACACGCGCTGTAGGAGCAGCCGCGGCAGTCGTGGATCGTGCCGTTGCGCAGTGAAATTTCTGCAATGCTGCAGCAGCCGCTCAGGCGGCGGCTCAGCTCGCGGCCCATCCAGAGCGTGCTCGAGCGGCCGCTTTCGGAGGCATGCAGCACGAGCAGCTTCGGCCGCCCGACGCGCTTCGGGGAAAAGGCGAGCAGGCGTTCTCCCAGCTCCCTCGTGCGTGCACGGTATGTCTCCTCCCAGCTCATGCCGCGCCGCGCAGCGAGAATATGCTGGTTATAGAGGGAGCCTGTGCCCTCCACGAGCGGCTTGCCGGGCAGGGCCGCTCCGGCGAGATTCGCGGCGAGCGCCAGATCTTGCGCCAGCGCCTTCGTGTAAAGCTCTGTCTCACCGTCGACGACAAAGCCGCAGACGGAGCCCTCCAGACAGCCCGGCTCGCTCCGCAGCCGCCGGAGCAGACGGAGCGTTGGCTCATCCATCCCGGCGGAGCCTGCATCGAGCGCAAACAGAATACGCGCGCCGCGCAGGTCACCCTGTGCATTGCGGACCGGAAGGTCGCACAACGCCGTCTCGATCACGTCCCTCAGGCGTGGCCCGGCAGACGGGCAGACGAGGGTCAGCGGCTCAGGCATCATGGCAGAAGGCCTCCAGCTCGAGCCGCGCGGCCTCGATGCGGGCGAGCAGCGCGGGATGGAGCGGTTCGCGGCGCTGTAGCGGTCCGAGCGACGTCATGCGCCGCTGTGCGCCGAGCCACACGCCGCCGAGCGGCAGAGCGGCATCATACGGCTGCCCACGCACAAGAGACAGAATGCTCACGGCGGCAGAGGAGAGAGCCGGGGCAAGATACGGCTTGAATCCGAGCGCCCGTACCTCAAGATTGGCATGCACGGTCCGCTCCGTCAGCCGGGCGGAGATCGCTTCGTTGTATGCTGCGGGGTCGTTTGCTGCGACAAGTCCGCCGCCGTGCGGACCGTAGACGCGGCCGTTTGCAAAATCGATGCCGTCCTCCTGCGCACACCAGCGGGCGCGCGCCGCCATCACGCCGAGGCCGAAGCCCTGTACCTGCTCCGGCAGCAGGCCGCAGCCGTCAAATTCCCCGGCGGCATTGCGGTTGCTCTCACGGAACACGGCGCAGGCCAGCGGATCGACGGGATCGGAGATCTGGCAGAACAGACCGGTAAAGTGCGTTTTGCGCGCCATGGCTGCATAGCTGCGCAGCATGGCGCGGTTTTTTTCGTATTGCGCCAGCCGCACGTCCGCCACGCCGGAGCCGACGGGCGGCACGCCGCGCGAGGCCGTGAACAGCAGCAGGTCGCAGTCGAACAGCGTGTCCTCCGTGCAGACGGTGACGGGCGGCAGTGGGTGGTCCAGCGGAAGGACCTGATTCAGCTCCAGCTCGTAGCGCCGGCACTGCGCGGCATTCGGGTCATAGATGCGCAGCTCGCCCAGCTCCCGGCCGAGCAGCTTCAGCGCCAGCAGCAGCGTGCCGCCCACATCGCCAAGCCCGACGAGCGTGACGCGCAGCGGCTGTGTGCGCTTCCGGTGCCAGCGCTCCAGAACGGAGAATGCGGCGGAAAACGCCGTGTTCAGCACGCAGGCGCCGTTAGCCGCCACAAATTCGCGCAGCGGCTCGGCAGGCGTCGTCCCCTGCGCCGGCGGCAGCAGCACACCGGCCGTCTCGGCCTCGAAGACCTCGTCCAGCACGGTAACGGCAAACAGGCCGCGGGAGCGCAGCGGATTGCGCCGGACAAGGAACACCAGCGGGGAAAACGGCGCGTCTGCGGGCACGGCATCCGGCGGACAGGCTCCGCCCAGCGGGCACAGGCAGAAGCCGTGCCATTGTTTAAGCTCCATGGATCATTCCTCCTCGCATACGGATGCGGTCAAGCCGCAGCAGATCGTCCTCCAGACAGGCGGAGGCGGGAAGCGACAGGTCATAGCGCAGGGACCGGCCGCGATCCGGCAGACGCGGGCGGTAGAGGGCCTCGCCGAGGCGGCGCAGCGTCAGCGCCGTGCTGAACTGCGCCTGATGCGCCTGCTCGAGCGCGTGTAGGATGGAGAGCGTGTTCTCCAGCGCAGTGCGGCTGAGGTCGCGGATGGCGGCGTCCGTCGTTCCAACATAGTGGCGGGGATAGTAATAGGGCAGGATCAGGTTGATGGAGGGCAGCATCCGCCCCGGCGCAGGCGTGCCGACGCTGTCGCCGCCGAGGAAGGGATACAGCAGGCTCTCCGTGACCCAGTAGTGCAGATTCGGGATGAAGTATTCGCACTCGACCTGCCGCCCCTGCACCTCCATGAGGTCGCGGCCGCGCGCCGAGAGAATGCCGACGACGACGGTGCGGATCTCCAGCTCCTCCGCGGCAAAAACCGGGCTGAGCTTGTCGAGGCGGTAACCGTTGTGCAGCAGATCGTCCACGAGGATGACCGGGCGGCGGAAGGCCTTGATGGTGCGGACCTGATTGCGCACGGTGTCGTAGCCGGGGTAGGCCGGGACGGAGAACGAGCTGCCGTCCGGCGCGAATGTCTTGTCCACATGCAGCGTCTTTGTGACAGTGTTCGGCACGATCTCGTCGGAGAGAATCTTGCCGTAGGGCACACACATGGCCCGGCCGAGCTGCCCGGCCGGTGCGCCGAGTACACCGCCGAGCTTCTGCACGCGGTACATGAGCGACTGGTTGAGCAGCTCCGCGTCGAAGCTCAGCACGAGCCTGCCGGGATACAGCGCGCACAGCGCGCGGCGCAGCCGGGGCCGGGCGGACTCTACGGCGGCGCGCACCTGCGGCTCATCGTGGTGCGGCTTTTTGATGCACAGCAGCACGTCCTGAATGAGGACAATGGGGGCGCGCATGTCGACGCACAGCAGTCCCTCGGCATCCTCGACGGGGGAGAAGCCGAGCTCCTCCAGCCATTCGCCCTCGCAGCGGGCCAGCGCAAACGTGTGGTCGGACGCCAGACTGCGGGCGAGCAGCTCATTGACAAGCATGCGCCGCGTCTGCGCGTCGTCCGCCTCCACATGGTCGAGCTTCAGCAGCTTGCCGGAGGTCAGGCGGCGGACGGCCGAGGCGGCCTCGACGGAGCCGAGCTCCGCAAACAGGCTCGCCGGGCGCACGGTATGGCCGCAGCACCAGCCGACGGCCGCATGGCGCCTACGGCTGCGCAGCAGGATGGCCAGCGGCTCCGGCGTGCTGCGCAGCCGCTCGAACAGGGCAGGTGGGAGGTCGTCCTCCGTCCCCGTCACGATGCGGAATTCCAGCTCCTGCGCCTGCAGCACGTTCTTGTGCTGCGGGGAACGGAGATAGAGGTCGTATTCATAGATATAGGACTGGACGATCGGGTCGACGAGCATGGAGATATCGACGTCCTGATCGATGGATTCGCGGATGCGCGTGGAGCTGATGCCCTCGAGCTGGGGCGGGAGCTCCAGAAACGTCACGCGGCCCTGCAGACGGGTGCGGATGTCCGTTTCGTCCGTCTCTCCGCGGCGGATGAGCAGGTGATCCAGCTCCTGTACACCGCCGGGGCGGAGCGAGCGGTAGGCCGAGGCTCCGCACACGACGTCGCAGCCCGCCACGAGCGTCACGCTCCGGCCGGGGAAGCAGGATCGCAGGCGCGCGATGTCCTCCGGCATGGCGATGTTGATGGGAATGGCGTTCGGGAAGACATAGGTGTCCCACTGATCGGCCACGGACATGTTGACGATCCGGCGGCGCAGCAGCCGCGCGAGTGTACGCTTGCTCCAGGAGAATTCGTCCACGGCGAGATAGACCTCATAGCCGAGCGCACGAATTTCCTGCACGATGCGCTTATGTCCAGCGGAAAACGGGTCAAACGTGCCGGGAAAGAATGCGGCCGGCAGCGGCGCGGGAAAGCGCAGCCCGCCCTGTACGACCTCCGCCTGCACAAGGAAGCGGTACAGGTGATTCAGCATGGCAGCCCGGTTGAAGAACGTCAGCTTGCCCGGTGCAGGCTCGGCCAGCAGGCACAGGAGCTTTTTGCTCACGCGGGCAAAGCAGTGCGCCCGCAGGGAGAACGGCAGACGTTCGCTGCCGATGACATCGTGGCACAGAACGGTCATGGCGCTGCGGTGCACGGACTCGTCATAGTGCGACACACCCGTCAGCAGCAGGCCAAGGCAGTGTTCCGTCAGGGCGCTGTTTTCCGGCAGGGCGGAGATCAGACTGCCGAGCGTCCGGAGCGACGTCGAGGCGGCGCGGGCGCTGCCGCTGCGCAGCAGGCCGTCGAGAAAATCGATGCTTTCGCGGATCTCCTTTTCCGGCATGGTGCTCAGCAGCCGCCCGAGATAACGGGGGATGAAGCGTGCGATCTGCTCCTGCCCGTTTTCCAGCTCGCGCATGAGGTCGACGATGATCTCGTTGCGCTGGTCGACGCTCAGGCGCGTGCTGATGGTCAGAAGCGCGCGCCCGGCGTGCTCGCGCACGGGAAGGTGCTCGCTGACGGACAGCAGATTGGAAAGGTGCGTTGCCGTGTGGAACGTATTGCCCGTGTGCTGCAGCGCATCGGCCTGCAGCAGGTCGATCTGGGCATTTTTCACGACCCAGGGCACGGCGGTCTTCAGATTGCTGAGATAGAGCAGCGAAGCCTCGGATTCCGAGAGCGGGGCCGGCGTTTTGCCGGTCAGGCGGCCGCGAAGAGCGCGCACGGCGGGAAGGTCGTCCGCAAGCGGAACAGCAGCCTCGCGCAGCAGGTCCTCCGGTGCGGCGGCACGGAAGCGCCGCAGGCAGCGCAGGGCCGCAATGCGGCGGCTCTGGTCCGGGCCGCTCAGCAGGGCGCGCAGCCGGTCCGCCGCCGGGGCGAGCGTGGAGACGGCATGCGGCGGGGTGTGGTAGAGGGCGTCGAGCAGCACGAAGCTGTCCTCGTCCGTGGCATCCGGCAGGCGCGAGAGCAGCGGCTGCGCCAGCCGCGCCGCGTCCTCCGTCTCGGCCAGAAGCGTTTCGGCAACGGCCTTCAGCGAGTTGGAGATGCGCTGGGCGTGCTTCGGGGAGATTTTGTGGTCGGGGTGCAGGCACTGCGCCACGGTCTGCTCCCACAGGCCGAGCGATTCCTCCAGCACAGAGAGCATCGCGGGCGCGGCTGCGTCCTGCGGCGCGGCGGAGGGCAGCTCTTTGCGGTATTTCGGCCCGCTGTTGGCCAGCACGCTGCCCATGAGCTGCCCGGCCAGACGGCGGACGTCGCCCTCGGGATACAGCAGCAGCTCGTAGAGGAAGGCGAGCAGCTTGCGCTTGTTTCCGCTGGACATATAGGTGTGGTATTCCTGAAACAGCTCGAGGTAGGTGCGGATGCGCAGCGTGTTCTTCTCGCCGCGGGCCTGCTCGAGCAGCTGATCGAACGACGCGTCCGTGCTGACGGTGTGCATCAGGCGGATGGCGTGGTCGAACGTCAGCGCGCGCAGGGCGTCCAGCGCCTCCTGCTGCGTGAGCAGGGCAGGGTCGCGCCCGTTGCACTCCGGCGCAGGACCGGACTCCGTAGCGACGCCGCGGCTGTGCAGATAGGCTTCAAAATCGCGCAGCTTCGTATAGACCGTTCGGTAACGGCGCTCCTTTTCCGGCGTAACGTCCGCCAGCTTTGAAAGGATCATCGCATAGGCCTCTGCCAGTGAATAAATGCGCACGGTCTCGCGCCCGCCCTCGCGCGTGCCGCGCACGCGGAAGTCCGCATAGATGAGCAGCAGGGACTCCACGGGCAGATTCTCAAATTCGAGGTCCCAGGTGGAGTGGTTCGCGGAGATATGCGCGATGTGCTCCATGCCGTGGCCGGACAGCCACTGCCAGGTATAATAATAGTGCAGATAGGGGATGCGCTTTGCATCCGCGCCGCGGCAGCCGAACTTGCCGATATCGTGGCACAGGGCGGCCGCGCTGACGAGCGGGACGTCGACAGGAAGCCCGGCTTCCTTCGCGCACTGGGCGGTCAGCGTGGCGATGTTGTGCACGCCGATGGTGTGCGAAGCGGCGTCAAACGGCAGAAGCTCCCGGCCGATGCGCAGCATGGTCACAAAATGCGAGGCGTGCAGTGCGGCGTGGAAGGCGGGCAGCTCATCCGCAACACGGCTCCCGTCTTCCGGGCCGTGCGCAGCCAGATCGGTCAGCATATCGAACGGCGCATCCTCGCAGGCGAGCACGCCGTCCAGCAGCTCGGCCAGCACGGCAAGCGCCGGTGCCTCGGGCGGGGCCTGATAGGCGGGATCGGGGAACAGACCGTTGTCCAGCCACGCATACAGCGCGGGCAGCCATCCGGCCTCTGGTTCCGGCGCAAGGCGCGCCAGCAGCGGGCGCAGGGTGGTCACGACGGCGGAGCATACGCTGCTCCGATCATACTCCAGTCCGTTCAGCAGCTCGGCCGCGCCCTCCAGCCCGGCGGGCGGCACGAGCGCATTCAGTTTTTCCCGGGAAAAATACACGGCAGTCATCCTCTCCGTACATGCGTTTCCAAAACATACCCTTATTATAATAGAATTTTTCGGTTAAAACAAGGGCAGCGCCGCATAATTCAGCGAGAGCATTCGGTGAAGGCCGAAGCTGCAATTGTGCGGTGCTGCCCAGAAAAAGAAACGCAAAATAAGCGGAACGGATGCGCAGAAATCGCGTCTGAATAGATAGAACAGTTTTGAGCAAATACACTTGCTGACATATTTTACGATTTTTGACGAAAGGATGATGGAGATGAAAAAGCTGATCTCCGCGCTGTGCGCGCTGATGCTGGCCGTTTCGCTTGCCGCCTGTTCCCGAGGCCCGGCGGAGCACGGCGGGCTGCTGCCGCTTGACCCGACGGACCCGCCCGCAACGGAAGAGCCGACCGCCGCACCGACCGACCCCACGCAGCCGCCCGAGCCGGTCGAGCTGCCCAATGCCGGGACGCTGGCCGCTCTGGCAGACGACGGCGCGGCCCTGTGCCTGTGCCAGTGGTCGCGCAGCGGGGAGCTGGAGCACAGCGGCATGCTGGACGCCGCTGCGGTCGCTGCGGTGCTCGATGCCGCCAATGCTGCGCAGTGGGTCGAGCGCAAAGCGCCGGGCGTGCAGGAATTCTCGTTTGACAGCTATGTGACGCTCAGCTCGCCAGCGGGCGGCGGCACGCTGCTCACGCTCTGGAAGGGCGTCTCCGCCCTGTGTATGGATGCACCTGGCGGCCGTGTCTGGCTGGACCAGCCGGAGGGTGCGGACCTCGCTACAGCCCTGCAGGGGCTGGAGCAGCAGGATGCCTATCCGCGCAGCCTCTACGCCGTCGGCGTGACCGGGTCCGCTGAGGACGAGACCATCGCCCAGAGTGCTGCCGGAGCCATGGTGCAGAGCCTGAGCGCCCACGAGGCCCGCGACGGTGCGAGCAGCGGAGTCGAATCGCTCTGCGGCAACCGCCTGCGCTTCACGTTCCGCTGCAGGCTCCATGTCCCGGAGGACAGCGCTGCAGCATGGGGCGTGACGCCCGATGCCGCCGGAGAAGCGGAGCTGACGCGCAGCTGTGTCCTCGTCCGTGATGCCGTCGGCTTCTGGCACCCGGCGGCGGTGGAAAATGTATAAGAAAAGTCCCGCGATCGCACGGAATTCCATGGGATCGCGGGATTTCTTTGCCTTTTTGCTGTTGTCAGTCTGTTAATCCGAGATAGACGGAAATGATCTTTGCAAGCTGTGCGCGAGTAGCAAGACCCGACGGTTCCAGAACATCGACAGTCACGGGATAATAGTTGCTTGCAAGCAGAGTGTCGAGCGGGTAATATTTAACTTGAACACAATTGCGATCATCCAAGTATTGGTGCATTTCTTGGTCAAATTTCATAAGTTTGTCACTTGCGTCACTTTCGTCCCAATTTGGAATGAAGTCCATAATGGTTTCTCGCCTAAGCGCTTTTTCGCCGGGCCGATCCCCTTCAACCCCATAAATTCGAACAAGACTATATCCACCATAGTTTCCAGAGGCGCAGTAAACTTCTCCACGGCCATTTGAATATAAGAGCGGGCCCCTCATATTCGCGATACAACCGTATGATTCAGCAGTATTGGACTGTATTGCATTAAGATAAAAGCCGTAATACTCAAAGCCTCCCCAGTCTGCCTGAGTGGAGACTAATTCACAGATTCCATCTCCGTCAAAGTCGATGAGCGCGTAGAATTGCGTATCGTTAGAATAGGTAATTTTGTTTTCCTTCCAGATATCAGTTTGATAAATCTGATAATAGTTTTCGTATAGATTTTTGGTTGCCTTACTTCCGCAAATGATACCGGCGTTGCAGGCCCATGCGAACGCATGCTTGGCATAGTCGCTGACGTTTGCAGCGTCGTCAAACTTCTCCAGCGAGGTCTCACCCTGCGGGAGACCCTTCTGCATGGCATAACGATAGATCATTGTGACGAGCTGCTCCCGCGTGATCTCGCGTTCCGGCGCAAAGTGTATATCATCCATTCCGTTCACAACACCGCTGTTTTCCGCCCAGGCAATGGCATCGGAATACCAGGTGCCCTGTGGGACGTCGATAAAGCGGCTCGGAGCCGAAACGGAGGGGCTGCCTTCCATGCGATAAAGAACGGTCGTAACCATTGCGCGGGTCAGGTGTCCATCCGGATCAAACTGATCGGCAGATACGCCATTCATGTATCCATTTTTCTGCATCTGCATGACATAGGAATAGTACCATGCAGTTTGCGGCACATCAGCGAAACCGGTAGAAGATTCGGCTCCGGCAGTTGAGCATAAAAGAGTCAGAAAAGAGGAAACGGCAAGGAATAACGAAATGGTACGCTTCATCTGGGCACGTCCTTTCTGCAAGCGGGTGATATGAGATAATTTCATTATAGCATAGACGGACTATGATGACAAGCAGCAATAAAAGTTTGAAAACATCCAGAAAATTGAGAAAAAGCCAGGAACTTTCGCTTGCAAAATTCGACAGCATGTGATATCATTTGACCGGAGTTTATTTTTGATTCATATATTCAGTTGAAAGGAGCGAGTGCCATGCCGGGTCATGGGCTGCAGGCCAGAGGAATTGCACGCGAACAGAAGATGATCTATGCGGGGATGACGCTCTTCCTCGAGCAGGGCTACGAGCGCACGACGACGGCACAGATCGCCCGCAAGGCCGGAATGTCTCCGGCATCGTTTTTCGCCGCGTTTGAGAATAAAGAGGCGCTGCTGCTGCGCCTGACGCAGATCATGTTCCGCTCACAGTTTTCCCGCGCGGAGAAGATGCTCCCGGCGGATCAGTCGCCGCTGCTGCTGTACGCCATGGAGACGGGGCTGCAGCTCCATATCGCGGAGTGCTCTGAGCCGCTGCGCGACCTGTATGTCACGGCGTATTCGCTGCCGTCGACGTCCGATTTCATCAACCGGAGCATGACGCCCCGGCTGCGCCAGATCTTCTCCCGCTGGATGAAGCGCGCGGACGACAGCGAGCTGTTCGAGCTGGAGCTGGCCTCCGCCGGTGTCACGCGGAGCTACATGTCCGTCCCGTGCAATATGTATTTCACGATGGAGCGGAAGATCCGTCGCTACCTTTCGTGCTGCTTCCGCATCTACTGCGTGCCGGAAAAGGAATACGCCCCTTATGTGGAACGCGTCCTGCAGGCGGATCTGCATCACGTGGCGGAGAACATCGTCGCAGAAACGGTCCAGAATGCCGCAGCGGCCTTCGCTGCGACCATGGGAGCAGCTGCGGACGAAAACTGAGCTATAAAAAATCCTGCCGGAGTGGCTGACTCCGGCAGGATTTCGCTATATGAGGGCTTGATTCAGAATGTCGCGACCTCGTTCTTCGCGGGTTCGGCGGGCGTTACGCGGATGGCCGTCAGGATGGGACCGGTGCCGCGGTAGAGCGCATGGAAGCGGACAGAGACCGTCGCCTCAACCATGACCCACTCGCGGGCGTGCAGCGAGGCGGCGTCTGCGTATTTGCACGGCAGACCCATGAAGGCGATGTCCTCCACGCAGCACGTCATGACAAAGCGGCCGGGCGCAAAGTAGCCGTCGCGGTCCTTTTTCAGGCGGGCGACCTGTCCCTTGAAGCGGACGGTCTTGCCGTCGTACTTCTTCGGCTCCTCCGTGATGTCGCGGTACCAGAGCGCAAAATCATCGTCGCCGATCTCCACGACCGGGGCGTTGATGTCAAAGGGGAGCGGGTCCTCGATCTCGTCGGGCTGCGTCGTTCCGTCGGTGTATTCATAGAGGATGCCGACGCGGCGGTTCAGCGCGCGGGCGAGCTTGTGCAGCGGCATGATGTCCGTGCCCGGTGCAAGACGATTGAACACGACCATCTCACAGCCCGTGAGCTTGTCCACCACAAGGGAGCGCATGTTGGCGTTGTAGGCGAGAATGCTCGTGCCGTCGGCAAACATGACCTCCTGCGCGATCTGCCAGTCCTCCGGCATTTTCTGGTAGAACGGGCCGACCTGCAGCATGCCGTTGAGCTCGACGACGACGCGCTCGCAGTGGTGCTTTTTGAACAGCTGTGAAAGCTCTTCGGTCGTAACGGCCTCCTGATCGATCACCTCGGGATAGACATGCTGGTAGGGATAGACGGAGAGGTCATATTCCTCCTCACCCTCCTCGCAGATGAGCAGCAGCGTGCGCTCGCCTGCGTTGAAGCGTTCGTCCTCCAGCGTCTCCTGAATGAATTTCGTTTTTCCGGCGTCCAGAAAGCCGGTGAAGGCATAGACGGGAATGGCCATGGCAGCCTCCTTACACGCCGAACAGGGCGGCGAGTGCCTTTTCGTCCAGCTTCGAGCCGATGACGCACAGACGGCCCGTCACAGCGGCCGTGCCGGTGCGAACGTCGATCTCGCCGGGCACATGGTCAAAGTGCAGCCAGGTGCCGTCCACCGTCGGAACGATGCCCTTGGCGCGCAGCACGATGCCATAGGTCTCGCCGTTGTCCAGTGCGGCGAGGGCATTGCGGATTTCTTCCTCGGTGAACTTCTTCGGCGTCTCGACGCCCCAGCTCTGGAAGACCTCGTCGGCGTCGTGGCCGTGATGATGGTGATGATGGCAGCAGTGGTGCTCGTGGTCGTCATCCTCATCGTCATGGTCGTGGTGATGGCAGCAGTGATGCTCATGCTCATCATCGTCTTCATCGTGGTCATGATGGTGATGGCAGTGATGCTCATCCTCGTCATCATGGTCATGATGGTGGCAGCAAGGATGCTCGTGCTCGTCCTCCTCGTCGTCATCGTCATGATGATGGTGATGATGGTGCTCTTCCTCTTCGTCCTCGTCGTCCTCCTCGGACTGGGCGCTGCGGATCATGTCAGCCAGCTCTTCGGTGAGCGTGTGCTGCTTCTGCATGGCCTCGAGGATCTGTGCGCCGGAGAGCTGGTCCCACGGCGTCGTGATGATGACGGCGTTCTGATTGTGCTCGCGCAGCAGGGCCACGGCGGCAGCCAGCTTCTCCTCGGAGATGGAGTCGGTGCGGCTGAGAATGATGGCGGAGGCGGTCTCGATCTGGTTCGTGTAGAATTCACCGAAATTCTTCAGATAGACCTTGCACTTCGTGGCATCCGCCACGGTGATGAAGCTGCCGAGCGTGACGCTCTCGTCCGCAACACGCTCTACGGCGCCAATGACGTCGCTGAGCTTGCCGACGCCGGACGGCTCGATGAGGATGCGGTCGGGGTGATAGTCGGAGATGACCTGCTTCAGCGCGCGGCCGAAGTCGCCGACGAGCGAGCAGCAGATGCAGCCGGAGTTCATCTCGTTGACCTGAATGCCGGCGTCCTGCATGAAGCCGCCGTCAATACCGATCTCGCCGAACTCGTTTTCGATGAGGACGATCTTTTCACCCTGATAGGCCTCGCGGATCATCTTTTTAATGAGCGTGGTCTTGCCCGCGCCGAGGAATCCGGAGTAAATGTCAATGGTAGTCATGAATTTTCTGCTTCCTTTCCAAACGAAGGCCGCAAAGCGGCATTCGGCTGTTATTTCATCCTATATTATATCACCCGTGTAAAGCCCCTGCAAGAAATTTTCGATTTTTTGACCGGAAATTCACATAGGCTCCGCTTTTTCGTTACAAACTGTTTTCAATTGTGGCGAAACTTTGAATTTTGGAAAAGAACTGGAAAAATCCTTGCTTTTTTCGGGGTAAGTGTTATACTGTTAGCGCAGAATTATGACTTCTGGGGTGATGAAAATGAAGCGTCCCTTTTCGCTCCGCCGAGTGGGAAAGGAATGGAACCGTGAAAATATTCTCCGTTTTTTGGGCTATATCCTTGCTGCGTTCGTCATCAATTTGGCGCTTGAATGCCTATCGCGCAGGTCCTTCGGCGATGGCCTGCACTATATGGTGACGCGACCGTGGCAGTTTTTTTATGACTCTCTCATTATTTTATTCACGCTGTCTCTCTCACTGCTGTTCCGCAAGCGCAGCTTCTGCTTCCTGCTGTTCGCCGCTGTTTGGATCGGGCTTGGCCTTGCCAACTGCATCCTGCTCGGCTTCCGCGCCACGCCGTTGACGGCGCCGGATATCTGGCTGCTGTCGTCCGTGCGGGACATCATCGAGATCTATATGAGCCAGCCGGTGCTGATCCTCCTGATGCTGGGCATCGCGGCCCTCATCGGCGTGATCGTCCTCCTGTGGCTGCGCGCGAAGAAGACGCGCCCGTCCTATTATTTCGCTGCCGTGCAGGTTCTGCTCTGCGGCGTGATCCTCGCGGGCTTTACGGTCGCCTTCCTCCGCAGCGGGACGCTGGCCTCGCATTTCCCCAATCTGCCGGATGCCTACGACTCCAACGGCTTTGCCTACTGCTTCTCCGCCAGTGCGGTGACGCAGGGCATCAGCGAGCCGGACGGCTATTCGCAGGAAGCGATCGACGTGCTCCTCAGCGAGCAGGACGACCTGCCTGCCGACCGGGTGCGCACGCCGAACTTCATTTTTGTGCAGCTCGAGTCATTCTTTGACGCGAATTATCTGAAGGACCTGACGTACGGCGAAAATCCGGTCCCAAATTTTGAGCGGCTGAAGGAGACGTGCTCCAGCGGCCTGTTCTATGTGCCGTCCATCGGCGCGGGCACGGCGAACACCGAGTTCGAGGTCCTCTCCGGCATGAATCTCGACCATTTCGGCGTCGGGGAGTATCCCTACAAGACCGTCGTCAAGAACCGGACCTGCGAATCCATGGCCTATGCGCTGCAGAGCGCGGGCTATTCCACCCACGCCATCCATAATAATAACGCCACATTCTACAGCCGCGACCGCGTCTATGCCAATTTCGGCTTCGAGACGTTCACGTCGCTGGAATACATGCACGACGTCGAGCGGAATCCGCTCGGCTGGGCAAAGGATTTCGTTCTGACGGAGGAAATTCTGAAGGCGCTGCGCTCCACCGAGGACCGCGATCTTGTTTTCACGGTCTCCGTGCAGCCCCACGGCAAGTATCCCACGGCGCCGCTGGAAGGCGCGCGAACCATCAGGGTCACGGGGGAGGAGGCCGAATCCCGCCGCGCCGGGCTGGAGTATTACCTCTACCAGCTCAAGCAGACGGATGCCTTTGTCGCGCGCCTTGTGCGCCGGCTCTCCACGTTCAGCGAGCCGACGGTCGTCGTATTCTACGGCGATCATCTGCCGAGCTTCGGCATCACGCAGGACGAGCTGAGCTGCGGCACCGTGCAGTCCACGGAATATGTCATCTGGACGAATTTCCACGCCAAAAAGGTCGACCGCGACGTGCAGGCCTATCAGCTGGCCGCCATGGTGCTCGACCGCTTCGGCGTCCACGACGGCACGATCCTGCGCTATCATCAGAGCCACGGCTACGATGAGGCCGGCAGCGAGACCTTCCAGAACGGCCTGTGCATGCTGGAGTATGACATGCTCTACGGCAAGCACTATGCAACGGGCGGGGAGATGGCGGTGCAGCCGATGGAGCTGCAGTTTGGTGTCGACGAGATCATGCTCACCGGCGTGAGCAGCAGCGACGCCGGCCTGACCGTCCACGGCACGAACTTCACGCCGTACAGCGTCATTCTGGTCGACGGCGAGCAGGTGCCGACGGAGTATATCGACGAGCAAACGCTGGCAGCGGCGGATACGCCGCTCAGTCCTGGCAAGATTCTGTCTGTTGCACAGGTCTCCGCCACGGATACGCTCAGGATCCTCAGTCAGACGCCGGACTGGACCGTCCCGGCGAAAAAATCGTAAGTAATAACAGGACCCGATGCGGCACCGGAAAGCCGCATCGGGTCCTGCTTTATCCTTACACGAATTCGCCGAGCTCCAGAATATCCTGCGGTGTGGCGCGGCGGAGGACCGGCTTTGTCTGCGCGGGCGGGTAGGGCGCGTCCTCGGCCGTGCAGGCCTGCACCGCGACGATCCTGCCCAGCAGCTCGTGCGCATCCGGCCCGGCCGGAACGACCACAAGCTCACCGGCCTCCAGCGTCCGGTCTTCGGAGCGGTAGGAGTAGCATGTGCCGTGCGGCTCGAATTCCACGGCGCAGTAAAACAGCGGCCCCGGCGCGGCGGCTGCGCGCGACGGGTCGAACAGCTCGCCCTCCGTATAGAAGCGCAGCAGGGTATCTGCCTCGGCGGCAAGCTCTGCCCAGCCGTCCGGAAGGCCCGTGCAGTCATAGCGGCCGGTAATGCGCTGCGACGCGCCGTCCGACCAGCGCAGCGTGAGCGCATAGCGCGCCGCGGCATCGTCCGTCCCGGAGGCAAGAGGCGGCGATAGCAGTCCCTGCGGGAGCGTGTCGAGCAGGCGGGCCGCCGCGGACGGGAGCGAGCAGCGGCGCTCGGCGGTGTGCTTGCCGACGGAGCTGAGGTGTGCGATGCCCTCGCTCCGGTCAAGCACGAGCCGCTCCGTATGCTGCAGCAGGGGAGAGGCCGCACTGCGGCGGGCGTATTCCATGACGAGCCGGTCAACTTTTGCATCCGTCCCGGCGGTCCGGCGGGTAAATAAGCGTTTCATGCGGTCTCCTCCTTTTTCTGCTTTCATTATAACGGGCGGCCTGCGTTTGTCAAGAATTGCGGATTTTTCTCGAAAAGTGGGGCGGGAAAGCATTGACATTTATGGCCCTGCGGTGTATCATACGGGCACGGGAAAAGCGAGTGCGGTCAAATGTTAGCCAAACCTTACTTTTTCTGAAGTTACGAAAACTGGAGGAAATCAATATGCGTATTGCAGCAAAGCTTGGCCTGTTTGCAGGCGGCGTTCTGTTCGGAACGGCTGGGATCCGGATCCTCAGCAGCCGTGACGCGAAAAAGGTCTATACCCACGCGACGGCTGCCGTGCTCCGTGCGAAGGAAGACGTGATGACGACGGTTACGACGCTCCGTGAAAACTGCGGGGACATTCTGGCAGATGCGAAGGCCATCAATGAAGAGCGTGCCGCCGCTGCCTGCGAGGAGATCGCCGATACTGCGGAGGAGCCCGCTGCAGAGCCTGCCGAGGCCTGAATCATGTGCAGCCGGGGAGGAAAACCCTTCCCGGCTGCGGGCAGGAGAATCCTATGAAGTGCAGAATTTTACATGAAACCAAGGGCCGCCTGCGTGTGCATCTGTGCATCGGGCGGATGACGCTCCGGCAGGCAGACCTGCTGGAGTATTCCATGCGCGCCGTGGACGGCGTGGCGTCGGTCAAGGTCTATGACCGCACGCAGGACGCCGTCATTGAATATTGCGAGGCGCGCAGCGCTGTGCTTGCGGCGCTTTCCTCGTTTTCATTCGCGGCGGCTGAGGAGGCCGGGCTCGTCCCGGAGCACACCGGCCGTGCGCTGAACCGCGAATTTGAGGACAAACTCGTCTGGAAAACGGCACTCCACTATGCCTGCAAGCTGTTCCTGCCTGCCTATGTGCGGGCGGGCATCGCCATCGTGCGCTCCGTGCGCTATCTCAAGGCCGGGCTCTCCGCCCTGCTGCACGGGAAGCTTTCTGTCTCCGTGCTCGATGCAACGGCCGTGACGGTCTCACTGGTCCGCCGCGACTTCGATACGGCAGGCTCCGTGATGTTCATGCTCGGCCTCGGCGAGCTGCTGGAGGACTGGACGCACAAAAAGTCCATCGCCGATCTGGCGGGGGCCATGGCGCTGAACGTCGACCGCGCGTGGGTGCGCGACGCAGACGGGCAGGAGCTGCTTGTCTCCGTGAAGGACATCCACGCGGGCGACTGCGTCGTCGTCCGTACCGGCAACATGATCCCGCTCGACGGCCGCGTGACCGGCGGCGAGGCCATGGTGAACCAGTCGTCCATGACGGGCGAGTCGCTCCCCGTGCGCAAGACGCCGGGCAGCTATGCCTATGCCGGAACGGTCGTGGAGGAGGGCGAGTGCCTCATCACGGTCGAAAAGACCATGGGCGGTGGCCGCTATGACCGCATCGTCCGCATGATCGAGGAGTCCGAAAAGCTGAAATCCACGGCGGAGGACCGCGCCTCCCGTCTGGCGGACCGGCTCGTGCCCTATACGCTCGGCGGAACGGCCCTCGTGTGGCTGTTTACCCGGAATATCACCAAGACGCTTGCCGTTCTGATGGTGGACTTCTCCTGCGCACTGAAGCTTGCCATGCCGATCGCCGTGCTGTCTGCCATGCGCGAGAGCAATGCCCGGCACATGTCCGTCAAGGGCGGGCGCTTCCTCGAAGCCGTTGCCAAAGCGGATACGATCGTGTTCGATAAGACGGGCACGCTGACCTATGCGCAGCCGCGCGTGGCGGAGATCGTTACGTTCGGCGGCCGCCGCGAGGACGATATGCTGCGTCTGGCTGCCTGCCTCGAGGAGCACTATCCGCACTCGCTGGCCAATGCCGTCGTAGAGGAGGCGCGCGTGCGCGGCCTGAACCACGAGGAATATCACTCCAGCGTGGAGTATGTCGTGGCGCACGGCATCTCGAGCACCGTCGAGGGCAAGAAGGTCATCATCGGCAGCTATCACTTCGTGTTTGAGGATGAGGGATGCCGGGTGCCGGAGGGCGACGAGGCAAAATTCGACGGTCTTTCCGATGCCTACTCCCATCTGTATCTGGCCATTTCCGGCGAACTTGCCGCCGTCGTGTGCATCTCCGACCCGCTCCGGGCCGAGGCGGCGGATGCCGTCCGCGCTCTGCATGAGCAGGGGATCGCGCACATCGTCATGATGACGGGCGACAATGAAAAGACGGCTGCCGCCGTGGCGCGCGCCGTCGGCGTGGACGAATACCACGCGGGAGTCCTGCCGGAGGACAAGGCGGCCTACATCCGCGCCCGCCGCGCCGAGGGCCACACGGTCATCATGATCGGCGACGGTGTGAACGACACCCCGGCCCTGTCCGAGGCGGATGCCGGCATCGCCATCAACACGGGTGCGGCCATTGCCCGCGAGATCGCCGATATCACGATCTCGTCGCAGGACCTGTTCGAGCTTGTGACGCTGCGCCGCCTGAGCGAGGCCCTTATGGGACGCATCGACCGGAATTACCGGTTCATCGTCAGCTTCAACCTCATGCTCATTATCCTGGGCGTGACGGGCGTCATCCAGCCGACGCTTTCCGCCCTGCTGCACAACATGTCGACGCTCGGCATCAGCCTGCGCAGCATGACGAACCTGCTGCCCGAAAAAACGGAGCAGAGCAACGCATAAAAAACGGCCCGGTGCGGAACAGAACGCTGCTTCGCACCGGGCTTTATCTATGGGTTGACGGGAGCACCGAAAATCGGTACAATAGGAGAAAACGTCACAATAGGGAGTATCAGCAATGGAAAGCTTGATTTTTGATGTCGACGGCACGCTCTGGGATGCCGTGGCCCTCGTAGCCGAGGGCTGGAACGACGGTCTGCAGAGCATGGGCTTTGCGCCGCACTGCACGGAGCAGAGCATCCGTCCGCTGTTCGGCAAGACCATGACGGAGATCGCGCAGGTCGTGGTGCCCGGCGTCCCGCAGGAGCAGGCCATGGAGGTCATGGACCGCTGCATGGACGGCGAGATGGCGCGCCTGCGCCGTGATCCGTGCCATATTTTCTACCCCGGCGTCAAGGAAACGCTCACGGAGCTGCACAAAACGCACCGCCTGTTCATCGTCAGCAACTGCCAGCAGGGCTATATCGAGCTGCTGATGGAAAAGGGCGGCCTCGGCGGCCTGATCAGCGACTTCGACTGCTTCGGGAACACGGGCCTGCCGAAGGGGCAGACGCTGCGCCTGCTGTGTGAGCGCTGCAATGTCCGCGACGCGGTCTACGTCGGCGACACGCAGGGCGACATGGAAGCGTCCGAGCAGGCGGGCCTGCCGTTCGTGTGGGCGGCCTACGGCTTCGGCAAGCCCGCGCACTGGGATAAGCGCATCGATCATTTTACCGATCTGCTGCGCCTCTGAGACTCAGATCGTTCCGTGCAAGATCAGAATGAGCACGATGCACACGGCCAGAACGGCCAGCGCGCCGAGCCACACGGCCAGACGGCGCTTGACCGGCATGCGGCCGGGCGTTTTGCTCGGCGGCAGCAGGTGCGCATGGCGCAGTCCCTGCACGACGGGCTTGTAGAGCAGCACGGTGATCGTGGCGTTCAGGCAGCCCTTGAGCAGGTTGAACGGCAGGAACACCGGCACGAGCATCGCGGCGACATCGGCGCGGGCCGTGTGCATGTACAGCGGCGTGATGAGATAGTTCCACAGCAGCATGAGCACGGTCATAAGCAGCGCGCCGCCGAACAGGCCCGCAATGGCGCTGCCCTGCGTGCGCTTTTTGCGGTAGAGCAGGGCGGCCGTGCCCGCAAAGGCGGCGGAGCTGAGGAAGTTCATCACAAAGCCGATCCAGCCCGTGGAGCTGATGGTCAGCATCTCGATGAACGAGACGACAAGCGAGATGCCCAGTGCGGCCAGCGGCCCGTAGAGGAAGCCGCCGATGGCGATGACGACGTCCTTCGGCTCATAGCTGAGGAACAGGACGACCGGGAAGCGCAGCAGCGCGACTGCGACATAGGCAATGGCGCTCAGCATGGCCAGAACGGTCAGTTTTTTCATTTTTTCGTGTTTCATGGTTGCCTCCTGAGAAAAAAATACACCCGAAGGATACGATCCCTCGGGTAAACGGCAGGAAACACGGACAGGTGCGCCAGCCGATTCTTCTTTCATCCAGACTGTACTGTCGGTCCCGGAATCTCACCGGATCATGCGCAGCGCGCTCGCGGACTTTACCGCCGGTCGGGAATTTCACCCTGCCCTGAAGAGTCGTATTCGATTGGCTGCTGTCATTATAGCACGACGAAGCGAAAATGCAAGTGTTTTTTAGGATGTGGTTGAAGGCTCGGCGGAGGGCTCCGTCGGTTCTTCCGTTCCGGCCTCGGTCTCCGTTCCGGCCTCCGTTGCCTCGGACGGCTCGGCGTTCGGTGCCGTGGTGCCGGGCTTGCAGAAGCCGTGGATGGCGCCGCCGGGCGCAGTGTCCGTGATGTCTCCGCCGATGATGTGCCCGTCGAGCACGAGCACGCTGGCGTAGACCGGCGCGGAGGCGTCCGGGTAATTCAGGATCTCATAGACATAGCGCGTGGCCTCCTTGCCCGCGTGCGCCGTGAGATCGAAGCCCTGACTTTTCTGCAGCGCGTTGTAGCGCGAGAAGACGCGGTCGTCGGCCGACTTGGGAATGCGGACCTGCTGCGTCTGCTTCGGCGTACCGTTCACGCTCCAGCCGAAGCCCGCGAGATAGGCAAGGCGCGCGTCGTTCGTCGCTCCGTCGGGCGCGTCCGCCGATCCGCCTCCGCCGCCGGAGACGAGCGCAACGACCAGGATCACAACGGCCAGGATCAGGACGCCTGCGGCGATCAGCCGCGGCTTTGACAGCTTTGCAGTCATGACAAACATGATGTAGCTCCCCCTTAAACAGGTTTTTATGGTCACTCCAATGTATGTCCCACAGGGGACGGTTATGCCGGAAGGAGGCAGACGGATGCAGCGTCTGGACAGGTTTTTATCGGAGGCCGGTGTGGCCTCGCGCCGCGAGCTGCGGGCCATCATCCGCGCCGGGCGGGTGCGCGTCAATGACGTTCCCGCTTCGGCCCCGGAGCAGAAGATCGACGAAACATCGGACCGGGTCACGCTCGACGGCGAGGCGGTCGGCCCGCGCGGGCCGGTCGTTCTGCTGCTGCATAAGCCGACGGGCTATGTGACCTCGACGGACGATCCCCGCGACCGCACCGTGATGGAGCTGCTGCCGCCGCAGTACCGCGGCCTTGCACCCGTCGGGCGGCTGGACAAGGATACGTCCGGCCTGCTGCTTCTGACGGACGACGGACAGCTGGCGCACCGGCTCATCTCGCCCCGCCATGCGGTCTGGAAAATTTATGATGCCGTCCACGAGGGCGAGGCCGGGGAGGCGGACTGCGCCGCCTTCCGCGCCGGGCTCACGCTGCGCGACGGAACGGTCTGCCGCCCGGCTTATCTCCGCCCGCTCGGCCCCGGCCGCAGCCTTGTGGCCGTGTGCGAGGGAAAGTACCATCAGGTGCGCCGGATGCTGGCCAGCCGCGGCATGCCGGTCACGGCGCTTCGTCGAATTGCCGAGGGCGGACTCGAGCTTGGAGCGCTCCCAATGGGAATGACACGCGAGCTGACATGCGGCGAAATTCGACTTTTGGAAACTGTGGATTTTGACGAAGCCTATCTGGAAAAACTTGTACAAAAAATTAGAAATATGCTCTGAAAAACTGGATAATTTAACGAAAAAGTCGGAAACTTCCATAAAAAAGTACCTATGATTTGAAATAAAATGCCGAAAACCTATTGCATTCTGCCGAAAAAAATAGTATGATACTAGCATAATTTTGCCGAATATCGACACTTTGTCTTTGGCGTAAGGAGGACGGCTTATGTCAAGTCGTATGTTTCAGGGCGTACTGCTCCAGCTCAGCGAAGCCGCACAGACCACCATCGGTGTGATCGATGCAGAAGGGAATGTCATCTCCTGCAGCGATACCACGCTCATCGGCGAAAAGTGGCCGGATGCCGCCACGGCGGTGGCCGCCATGCTGGAGAACCCCGTGCGCGAGGAGCCGTATACGTTCTACGCGCTCAAGGGCTGGAACCCTGCCTATGGCTACTCTGCCTTTGTGCTCGGAACGGACGCACAGGCCGAGATGCTTGTGCGCATGACGCAGGTCTCCCTGAATTCCGCAAAGGCCTATTATGAAGAAAAGCACGACAAAGGGACCTTCGTCAAGAACATCATCACGGACAACATCCTTCCGGGCGACATCTATATCCGCGCGAAGGAGCTGCATTTCCCAACGGAGCTGCCGCGCGCGGTCTATCTCGTCCGGCAGGTCGGCCGTTCGGACGTGGCCGTCGTGGAGCTGCTGCAGAGCATGTACCCCGACACGCAGCAGGACTTTGTCATCAACGTCAACGAGACGGATATCGCGCTCGTGCGTCAGGTCCCGGCGGACACGACGGGCGAGGAGCTGACCCGCGTCGGCCGCACCATTGAGGAGCGCCTGAAGTCCGAGCTGTTCGTGCGCACGACCATCGGCATCGGCACGATCTCCGAGCATCTGCGCGAGCTGGCCGATTCCTATAAGGAGGCGCAGGTCGCCATCGAGGTCGGCAAGGTCTTCGATACCGAAAAGACCGTCATCAATTATGAAAACCTTGGCATCGGCCGCCTGATCTATCAGCTGCCAACCACACTGTGCGAGATCTTCCTTTCCGAGGTCTTCCGCAAGAATTCCATCGAGTCGCTCGATCAGGAGACGTTGTTCACCATCAACATGTTCTTTGAGAACAGCCTGAACGTCTCCGAGACCTCCCGCAAGCTGTTCGTCCACCGCAATACGCTGGTCTACCGTCTGGAGAAGATCAAGAAGCTCACGGGCCTCGACCTGCGCGAGTTCGACGACGCCATCATCTTCAAGGTCGCCCTCATGGTCAAGAAGTATCTGGCCTCCCGCGACAACCGTATGATCTGATCTTCCGCAGAACGCTGCACGGCTGCAGCGCCGTTGGTACGGACATTTCAATATTTAATAATAGTTGAGTAAGAAACTGGTGTGATTTATGATCGATTTGGTAAACGTCACAAAAACATATGAGACCGGCACGCACGCGCTCAACGGCATCGATATGCACATTGATGACGGCGAGTTCGTGTTTCTGGTCGGTCCGTCCGGCTCCGGCAAGTCTACCATCATCAAGCTGTTGACGGCGGAGCTCAAACCGACGTCCGGCTCGGTGCTGGTTAACGGCTATCAGCTCGAGTCCATCAAGCGCGCGTCCATCCCCTATATGCGCCGCACGCTCGGCGTTATTTTCCAAGACTTCCGCCTCATTGAGAACAAGACGGTCTATGAGAACGTCGCGTTCGCCATGCGCGTCATCGGCGCAGCGCCGAAGGAGATCAAAAAGCGCGTGCCCTATGTGCTGGAGCTGGTCGGGCTGGAGAACAAGGGCCGCCGTCTGCCGAACGAGCTGTCCGGCGGCGAGCAGCAGCGTGTGGCTATTGCCCGCGCGCTCATCAACAATCCGACGATGATCATCGCCGATGAGCCGACCGGCAACCTCGACCCGCAGCGTTCGTTTGAGATCATGCTCCTGCTCGAGCAGATCAATGCGCTCGGCACGACGGTCATGGTCGTTACGCACGAAAAGGGCCTGGTGGACCGCTTCACCAAGCGCGTAGTCGCCATCGACGAGGGCAGAGTCGTCAGCGACGGAATGGACGGGTATTACAGCTATGAAGCACAATAATTTCAGCTTTCTCGTCGGCGAGGGCACAAAGGCGATCTTCAAGCACGGCTTCATGTCCTTTGCCGCAGTCTGCATCACCGTGGCCTGCCTCGTGATCGTCACGAGCTTCGGCCTCATTACCTATAATATTGGCCTGATCGTCGATGATCTGCAGAAGGAGAACGAGGTCCTCATCTGCATCGACGAGAGCTACACCGAGGCCGAGGCCAAGAGCGTCGGCTCCCGTATCAATCTGATCGACAATGTCGCGGATGCCCGCTTCATCTCCCGCGAGGAGGCTCTGCAGACGTTCGTCAAGGAATATGACGCCGTCATGTACGACGGCGTGACCGCCGAGACCATGCGCGACCAGTACATCGTCACGCTGGAGGACAACTCCAAGCTGCAGGAGACCATCGACGCGCTGAAGCAGGTGCCCGGCGTTGCGACCATCTATTCCGATCCGACGGTCGCCAACGCCATGTCCACGATCCGCAACGTGCTGTCCATTGTTTCGGCCTGCATCGCGGCCGTGCTGCTCATCGTGTCGCTCATCATCATTTCCAATACGATCAAGCTTGCCATGTTCGACCGCCGCGAGGAGATCGCCATCATGCGCATGGTCGGCGCAACGAACGGCTTTATCCGTCTGCCGTTTGTGGTCGAGGGCTTCATCCTCGGCCTGCTGGGCGCCGTGTGCTCGTTCTTCCTCGAATGGGGCCTGTACGAGGCCATCCGCGGCGCCATTGCCAGCTCCGGTCAGCTCAGCTTCCTCCACGTCGTCTCGTTCAGCACGGTCGCTCTGCCGGTCGCGCTGGTGTGCGTGGTCACGGGTCTGCTGATCGGCGTTGTGGGCAGCCTGATGTCCATCCGGAAATTCCTGAAGGTCTGAAATACGCGCACAGGAGGGTATACTATGTATAAGTACAGAAGAGTCATCATCTCCGTCATCGCGCTGCTGCTGGCCGCTGCGATCCTGACAGGTCTGCTTGTTACGGTCTTCGCGGCCAATTCCGCGGATATCCGCACGGAGATCAGCGGCCTGGAATCGAAGCAGGATGAGCTTGACCAGAAGAAGCAGGAGCTCGAGGCACAGATCGCCGCAAACAATACCCAGACGCTCAATGTCGTGGAGCAGAAGGCGCAGATCGATCAGGAGATCGAGCTGACGCGGCAGGAGGTCGAGAATCTGAACGAGCAGATCCGTCAGTACAATCTGCTCATCGCCGAAAAGCAGGCGGAGCTCGACCAGCTCCAGACCGATCAGAACGACCTGCTCGACCGCTATAAGCAGCGCATCCGCGCCATGCAGGAGCAGGGCGACGTGTCGTACTGGTCCATCATCTTCGGCGCAAAGACGTTCTCCGAAATGCTCAACCGCGTTTCCATGGTCGAGGAGATCGCTCAGAGCGACCAGCGTATGCTCGAGAACATGCGCCAGATCGCCACGGAGGTCCTCTCCGCCAAGGAGGAGCTGGCAGGGGAGAAGGTCTCTCTCGAGGAGAAGAAGACTGAGCTTGCCAGCGCGCAGGAGACGCTCACGGCCAAGCGCGCCGATTCCGACGAGCTGCTGCAGGAGCTTGTCTCCGATGCAGACCTGCTGCGCGAGACAAACGAGACCTATGAGGCCATGCTCGAGGATCTGACGGAGCAGATTGCCGAAAAAGAAAAGGAATACACCGATGCCAAGCGCGCTGAGGAAGAAGCTGCCAAGAACAACAATAACGGCGGCAATAACAACAATGGCGGCGGCAATAACGGCGGCAATAACGGTGGCAACAACGGCGGCGGCAATGGCGGCACAAACGCTGGCGGCTTCCTCTTCCCGCTTCCCGCAGGCAGCGGCGTCGTCATTACATCCCCGTACGGTTACCGTTATCACCCGATCGACGGCGGCTATCGCTTCCATAACGGCGTTGACCTTGCTGTTGCGCAGGGAACGCCCGTCTATGCCACGAAGAGCGGTACGGTGACGACCGCAACCTTCTCTTCCGGCTACGGCTACTATGTCACGATCAACCACGGCGACGGCTTCTCGTCGCTCTATGGCCACATGACGCATTATACCGTTTCGTCCGGCGACTATGTTAATCAGGGCGATCTCATCGGCTATGTCGGCTCGACCGGTTACTCCACCGGCCCGCACCTGCATTTCACGATGTTCTACAACGGTGCCACCGTCAACCCGATGGACTATGTCAGCATCCGCTGAGATCTGATACTGATTCCTGATTAAAACATTTCATCAGGAATCCCGTGTGCTACGCACACTCGCATCGTGCTGACGCACGCTGCGCCGTCTCATGCAGAATCTGACGCGCCCTCGGCGCTATAAAAAGCTTTTAAAGCTTTTTATCAGATTCTAGTATGATGCTGCACCCCGCTTCGGCGGGGTGTCGGCCGTAAAGGAGGACCTATGGAACCCAACGAGACCCCCATGGGACCGGAGGAGCTCCGTCCCGAACCCCAAAAACCAAAGAAGAAAAGACTCCTGCCCTATGTCGTCTGCTGCCTGGCCACGGCCGTCGTCGTGTTTGCACTGACGCTTGCGGGCATGACGCTCCTGCAGAGCAGACAGAAGAGTACGTCGGGCGATGACTATCTTGCCAAGGTGCAGGAGGTCGTGGCCCTGCTCGACGCACGCTATGTCGACGGGCTGGACCATTCGAAGCTCGGCGATCAGCTTGCGTCCGCTGCCGTGACCGCGACGGGCGACCGCTGGAGCTACTACATCAGCGCCGATGAGCTTGCCGCCTATCAGGAGCAGAATGCCAACGCCTATGTCGGCATTGGCGTGACCATCCGTCTGGAAAATGAGGACGATGCCGGATTCACCGTTGCCTCCGTCACACCGGGCGGCCCGGCCGAGGCAGCCGGGCTGCAGATCGGCGATATGCTCCTTGCCATAGACGGCGCCAATATGAAGGAGCTCGGCATGGAGGAGGCCCGCAATCGCGTCCGCGGCGAGGAGGGCACGAGCCTGACGCTCACGGTGCAGCGCGGCGGCGAGACGTTCGACGTCACGGTTACGCGCGCGACCATCGAGGTGGAGGTCGTCCGGGCCGAGCTGCTGGACGGCGGCGTCGGTTATCTGAAGATCAACAATTTCGATTCCGGCTGTGCCGAAAAGTCCATTGCTGCGATTGAGTCCCTACGGGAGCAGTGCGCAACGTCTCTGCTGTTTGACGTCCGCTTCAATCCGGGTGGCCACAAGGATGAGCTTGTGGAGCTGCTGGATTATCTCCTGCCGGAGGGCCCGCTGTTCCGCTCCGTGGACTATAAGGGCAACGAGGATATCGATTATTCCGATGCGTCCTGCGTCGAGCTGCCGATGGCCGTTCTCGTGAACGGAGATTCCTATTCTGCCGCCGAGTTCTTTGCTGCGGCGCTGCAGGAATACGGCGTCGGCACCGTCGTCGGCACGCAGACGGTCGGCAAGGCAAATTATCAGCAGACCTTCGTCCTGAGCGACGGCTCTGCTGTCGCCGTTTCGACCGGCCATTATCAGACCCCGCACGGCGTCACGCTGGCGGGCGTCGGCATCACGCCGGATATCCCGGTCGAGGTCGATGACGACACCTACCTGAAAATTTACTCCAATGCGCTCGAAAAAAGCGAGGATGCGCAGCTGCAGGCGGCCATCGCGGCCCTGACGCAAGGAAACCCTTGACAAGTGCGGCGGCAATCCTCTATAATCACAACGAATGAACGGGCTTTGCCTGATTTTGGGAGGAACATGGAATGGCAAAAGAATTTAAGCTGACCAGAGAACGTCTGAAGGAGCTCGAGGAAGAGCTCAATTATCTGAAAACCACGCGCGAGAAGGAAGTCGCGGAGCAGATCAAGGAAGCCCGCTCCTTCGGCGACCTTTCCGAGAACAGTGAATATGATGAAGCGAAAAATGAGCAGGCCAAGCTGTATGGCCGCATCGCAGAGGTCGAGAACATCCTGTCCCATGCTGTCGTGATCGATGAGAGCGCCGAGCAGGAGCGCGCCGGCGTCGTCGGCCTTGGCTGCACCGTGAAGGTCCGCGACCTTGATCTGGAGGAAGAGGCGACGTATGCTATCGTCGGCTCGCAGGAGGCCAACCCCATGGAGTCTCGCATTTCGGACGACTCTCCGTTCGGCCGCGCCATGCTTGGCAAGCACATCGGCCAGACCGTCGAGGTCGAAGCTCCGGTCGGCACGATCCGCTTTGAGATCCTTTCCGTAGAACGATAACACAGGAGGAATACCGTGGCTAAGAATACCCAGCAGCCCGAGCTTTCCATGGTCGATCAGGTCCGTATCCGACGGGAAAAGCTCGCACAGCTTCAGCAGGAGGGGCAGAATCCCTTCGCACAGACAAAGTTTGAATTTACCAGCAACAGCGCCGAGATCAAGAAAAACTTCGAGCAGATGGAGGGAAAGGAAGTCTCCGTCAGCGGCCGCCTGATGACGAAGCGCGGCATGGGCAAGGTCATGTTCTGCGATCTGCAGGACGCTGCCGGCCGGATCCAGATCTATCTGAAGATCGACGAGATGGACGAAGCGACGTTCGAGCGCTGCCGCAAGCTCGACATCGGCGATATCGTCGGTGTGCATGGCGATGTGTTCCGCACGCAGCGCGGCGAGATCTCCGTGCGCGCGCACGAGGTCGTCCTGCTTGCCAAGGCTCTGCTGCCGCTGCCGGACAAGTTCCATGGCCTGACGAATCTTGAGACCCGCTATCGCCAGCGCTATGTGGACCTCATCGTGAACCCCGACGTTAAGGACACGTTCGTGAAGCGCAGCCTTATCCTGCGCGAGTTGCGCAGCTTCCTCGATGGGCGCGGCTATCTCGAGGTCGATACCCCGATCCTGACGCCGTTTGAGATCGGCGCGTCTGCGCGCCCGTTCTATACCCACCACAACACGTTGGATATGGATATGGTCCTCCGCATCGAGACGGAGCTGTACCTCAAGCGCCTCATTGTCGGCGGCATGGACCGCGTGTATGAGGTCGGCCGTATCTTCCGTAATGAGGGCATGGACCCGAAGCACAACCCCGAGTTCACCACGATCGAGCTCTATCAGGCCTACACGGATTTCCATGGCATGATGGACCTTGTCGAGGACATGATGAAGCAGGTTGCGCAGAATGTCTGCGGCAGCCTCGTCGTGCCGTATCAGGGCCACGAGATCGACCTGGGCCACTGGGAGCGCCTGACCATGATCGACGCCGTGAAGAAGTACAGCGGCGTGGACTTCCGCGACTGGAAGACGGACAAGGACGCCATCGCCAGTGCGAAGGCGCACAATGTCGCTTTGCCTGAGGTCCCGACGAAGGGTGCCATTCTGGCGGAGTTCTTCGATGCATTCGTCGAAGAAAAGCTCATCCAGCCGACGTTTATCTATGATTATCCGGTGGAGATCAGCCCGCTTGCCAAGCGCAAACCGGATGACCCCGCGTTCACGGAGCGCTTTGAGTACTTCATCAATGCCACGGAGTTCGGCAACGCCTTCTCCGAGCTGAACGACCCGATCGACCAGCGCGGTCGCTTCGAGCGTCAGGTCGCCGAGCGCAAGTCCATTGAGCCGGATTGCCGTGCGCAGGTGGATTATGACTTCATCAATGCACTGGAGTACGGCATGCCGCCTACAGGCGGCCTCGGCTTCGGCATCGACCGCCTCGTGATGCTCCTGACCGACAGTGCCTCCATCCGCGATGTTTTGCTCTTCCCGACCATGAAGCCGCTGGACTCTGATAAGAAGGTTTCCAAGGAAGTTTCGGCTCCTGCGGAGGCTGCTCAGACGGCTCCGGTTGTGGAGGAAAAAATCGATTTTTCCAATGTTCAGATCGAGCCGCTGTTCAAGGACTATGTGGACTTCGACACCTTCTCCAAGTCTGATTTCCGTGCCGTAAAGGTCAAGGAATGCGAAGCCGTGAAGAAGTCCAAAAAGCTCTTAAAGTTCGTCTTGGACGACGGAAGCGGCGAAGATCGCGTCATTTTGAGTGGTATTCACGAGTATTATGAGCCGGAGGAACTGGTTGGAAAGACCTGCATCGCCATCACGAACCTGCCGCCCCGCCCGATGATGGGCATTGATTCCTGCGGTATGCTCATCTCTGCCGTGCATCACGAAAACGGCGAAGAAAAGCTGCATTTACTGATGGTCGATCCTCACATTCCGGCAGGCGCAAAGCTCTATTGATTGACCCCTGAAGCCCTCCGGCGAAAGCCGGAGGGCTTATATGAGAGAAGAAGGATGAAAATGGAGAGAGAACACACGAAAGTACTTGATTTTGAAGCCGTCCGGGCCATTGCAGCCGAGACTCCGGACAGCGAGCTCATCCGCTGAGTGGACGAGGCCCTGCGGGAAAAGTCCGGCTACACCCTGCCCCCCAAAATCCACATCTCCCAGCAGGACGGCGACTATTACAACGTCATGCCCTGCATCTATGAGCGGGACAACCTGGCCATGGTGAAGATGATCGGCCGCCACGGCCACGAAAACCGCATCATGGACCTGTTCCGTCAGGACCCGGACGTGCATTTCGTCCTGTGCGACACCTATGAGGAGGTCATCGGCGGCTCTGACCTGGTGATCTCCGCCATTACCAAGGTTACGGAGTACTTCGTCACCGACGAATACTTCAAGGAGGGCTGCACCGTCATCCCCATCTGCACCATGGGCTTCCAGAACTGCGACCTGTTCTTCGACCGGGTGTTCACCGATGAAATTGAGCAGATCCGGGGCTTCAGGTATTTTGACCACTTCGCCCCCGTCACCACCAACGTCACCGACGTGCTCAACGGTGCCGCCCCCGGCCGCACGGACAATGTCCAGCGCATCCTGGTGTATAACTACGGCATCGCCATCCATGACCTGGTCTTTGCCGCCAACATCTATGGCCGCGCCGCCGTTCCCGACACACCGTATCACTACTGTCGGAAAAAATACTTTATCTGATGCTTTTAGCGCACTATATTGTGTGAAAGCGCTATAAAAAGCTGCGGCGAAATGCTCTCTGCTGGTAAGACAGTAAAATCAAATTTCTTGGAACAGGCATGATTTCGGTCATGCCTGTTCCGCTTTTAGCAGC
>ENA-OWPN01000145-OWPN01000145.1-human-gut-metagenome-genome-assembly--contig:-NODE-145-length-125092-cov-9.885402_pt1 | contig 125092 bp, 120 predicted proteins | sample MGYA00248266_ERZ651850 | MGnify/ENA primary metagenome ERZ651850 (study PRJEB26924, sample SAMEA4378296) | human gut metagenome | biome: human gut; feature: human-associated habitat; material... | reverse complement strand
AGTAGATACTCTCGTATCTACTTTTTCTTGTAATACCCAAAGTCCAGAAAGAACCCGTATATCTTTGCGGACTCCTTTTTTATTGTCTCTTTGTTTTGGTTAAATTACACGGATTCTCATAAACATTTGCGCGTTTTCCCTTACGCGCCCCTGCTACCCTTCAATATCCATTATCATCTTCACCCGGCGCTCATGCCTTCCGCCCTCAAACTCAGCGTCCAGCCATGCCTCTGTAATCATCTTGGCCAGCTCGCTTCCCACTACCCTGGCGCCAAAGGCAAGTACGTTGGAGTTATTATGCATCCTGGACAGCTTTGCCGTGTAAGGCTCGCTGCACACGCAGGCCCGGATTCCCTTTACCTTGTTGGCTGCCAGGGATATGCCTACGCCGGTGCCGCAGATGGCGATTCCCAGGTCAGCCTGGCCGCCGGCCACAGCCCGTCCTACCTTTTCGCCGTAGACAGGGTAATCGCAGCTCTCAGTGGAATTGGTTCCCAGGTCAATGACTTCGTATCCCTTGCCTTCCACAAACTCCTTGATGATATTCTTAAGCTCAATGGCTGTGTGGTCGTTACCAATTGCAATCTTCATAATTCCTCTTCTCCTTTTATCCATTCTCTATGTCATGGTTTATATTCTAACGTTTATGTTTCTCATATTTCATACATCCGGCCTGTCATACCCGGTCACGGGCAAAAAATTCCTGCACCCGGTCCAGCCTGGATGTCATGGACAGGAGCAGCATGTCGGCTGCTGTCAATGCGGCCATGGCCTCCACCACCACCACGGCCCTGGGCACTATGATGGGGTCGTGGCGGCCCTTTATCTCAACCACTGTCTCCTCGCCCTTCCGGTTCACGGTATGCTGCGGCTGTGCAATGGAGGGGGTGGGCTTAAATGCCGCCCGCATCACGATATCGCTGCCGTCGCTGATTCCTCCCAGGGTGCCTCCGGAGTGGTTGGTCCGCTTTCCAACCCTGCCGTTCAAATGCAGGCTGCCGTCCTTTCCCTCACCGTAAATGCAGAACCCGTCGTTGTTCCCGGAACCGCAGGCCCTGGAAGCGCCAAAACCGTCTCCAATCTCAAATCCCTTGACTGCGCCGATGGACAGCATGGCTTTGGCCAGGTTGGCGTCCAGCTTCTCAAATACAGGCTCTCCCGCCCCTGCAGGCATACCGCGGATGATGCACTCCACCACGCCCCCGCAGGAGTCCTTACGGCCCATCAGCTCCTCCAGCCGTGCCTCTGCCTGTGCTGCCGCCCGGGCATCCGGCATGTACAGCCGGTTATTCCACATCTCTTCCAGGTCAAAGCGCTCCCGGTCAATGCCAATACCGCCTACCTCCCGTGTATAAGCCCTGACCGTGATTCCCAAACTCTCTAAAAGCCTGCAGGCAATGGCTCCAGCCGCCACCCTGGCAATGGTCTCCCTGCCGGATGACCGGCCGCCGCCCCTGTAATCCCTGAAACCATACTTCTGGTCAAAGGTATAATCCGCATGGCCCGGACGGTAAATATCCATAATGTTGCTGTAATCCCGGGAACGCTGGTCTGTGTTGCGCACCTCCAGCGCAATGGGGGTGCCGGTGGTTCTTCCCTCAAACACGCCGGACAGGATTTCCACCTCATCCCCTTCCTGCCTGGCTGTGGTAAACTTGCTCTGGCCGGGCTTGCGGCGGTTCAGATAGAACTGGATATCCCCTTCCTCCAGAGGCAGTCCGGCCGGACACCCGTCCACCACCACACCGATTCCCTTTCCGTGGGATTCCCCCCAGGTTGTCACTCTTAAAATCGTTCCCAATGTAGAACCTGCCATATACTGTCTCCTGTCCTCCTGCTTCTGTATCACTGCAGCCTGTCTGACGGCTGGTAAGCTTAATTTCCAATCCTGGCAATGGCGCAGCAGTTTGGTTCATTTACCATGACGCTGCGTCCGCACATAACTATCAGGCCCTTCTCGTAATCCACCTCAAAGAAACTGATGCTGCCGCTGTCATGATTAATGGAGGCAATGTGCTTCTGGTCCGGGAAAATAGCCACGTCCTTCGGATACTCCCCGCTGACAGGCAGGCAGCAAATCATAGTCAGAAGCCCGGACTTCTCATCCCTGCTGTAGATACTTACTGTATTCTCACCTGCATTGGTGCAGTATATGTATTTCTCATCCGGGGACAATCTCATGGCGCAGGCAGCTGTCAGGTTCCCCGGATTCCTGGTGGCCGTGGTGGAAATCGTCTGTATCTTTTCAACCACAGGCGCCCTGTCGCCTGTTTCATATGAATACACGCAGATTACATTCTGCAGCTCATGCATCAGATACAGGAAACGTCCGTCGGAGCTGTAGCGGAAATGTCTTGGAGCTGACTCCAGGTCGCAGTGGATGGCATCCACCTGGAACAGCTTCTTATCCTTGTCGTTAAAGCGGTAGACCTTTACCTGGTCCGTCCCATTGTCCACAGACAGTACATATCTGCCATCCGGCATCCTTCTGGTACAGGTCACATGGGAGCGGAAGTTACGCTCAGCCACGCTGCCGTAGCCCTTGTTGAACACCTCGTCCACAATCTTGCCCACAGAGCCGTCCTTGTTAAGGCTCAGGACCGTGGTCTTGCCGTCGTGGTAGCCTGAGACAAATACATATTTATCTTCCATATCAGTACACAGGTGGCAGCCCCTCATACCGCGGATAGGAGCGCTGTTCAGTCTTGCAAGGCTTCCGTTCTGCAGAATCCGGAAGGATACAACCCCCTCATCCGCGATGGAGTATAACGTCTTTCCATCGCTGGAAGCAATGACATAGGAGGAGTTGTCCACTTCCATCTCACACCTCTCCTTAAATGTCCCGTTTTCCACGTCCACGTCGAACACTGTGATTCCCTTTGCTTTTCCGGTGTAGGAATAAGACCCTACATATGCCATATATTTGCCGCTCATACCTGTCTGTACCTCCCTGATTTACGTCGGTTTCTATTTCAATTTAGACTAAAAACATCATATCATAAAATTGTGAATTTGTTAACTGGAAGTTTGTGAAATTATCCCCCCTGATTCCCCTTAAAACTTATCTGCCAAATCTTTCAAAAAGGTATTGACATACCACTGATTTAATGTATAATGAAAATCGCGCTTGTTTATTATTACTAAACTTTTTGCTTATTTTTATAGTCAGTTAGTATTTGTAAACTTTTTGTTCAGAAAAGCGAGACAGGGAGGAACTCCATGGAAATCGGAACGAAACTAAAGGAACTGCGGGTGTTAAAGGGTCTGACCCAGGAAGAACTGGCTGACCGGGCCGAGCTTTCCAAGGGATTCATTTCCCAGCTGGAACGTGACCTCACGTCTCCGTCCATAGCCACCCTGATGGATATCCTGCAATGCCTGGGCACCACCATCGGCGAATTTTTCAACGAAACACCGGATGAACAGGTAGTATTTGGAAAACAGGATTATTTTGAAAAAATCGATACAGACTTAAATAATGAAATCAAATGGATTATCCCCAATGCCCAGAAGAACGTGATGGAGCCCATCCTCCTCACCCTGAAGGCCGGAGGCTCCACCTATCCTGATAATCCCCATGAAGGGGAGGAATTCGGGTATGTGCTCCAGGGCAGTATATCCATCCACATAGGCAGCAAGACATACAAGGCAAAAAAAGGTGAATCCTTCTACTTCACGCCGGATAAGAAACATTACCTGACAAGTAAAAACGGAGCCCTTCTTCTGTGGGTGAGCTCGCCGCCAAGTTTTTAATCACATTAAGATAAAGGAGAATTTGATTATCATGAGCCAGCCTTTCATAGATTTACAGCACATATCAAAAAGTTTTGACGGTGAGCTGGTCCTGGACGACCTGAATCTTTCTATCAGGGAGAACAGCTTCGTCACCCTGCTGGGCCCCAGCGGCTGCGGCAAGACCACTACCCTGCGTATATTAGGCGGCTTCACCACCCCTGATACAGGAAAGGTAATCTTCGGCGGGCAGGATATCACCATGATTCCTCCCAACAAACGCCAGCTGAATACCGTATTCCAGAAGTATGCACTGTTTCCCCACATGAACATTGCGGAAAACATTGCCTTTGGCTTAAAAATCAAGAACAAACCAAAATCCTATATTGATGACAAAATCAAATACGCCCTGAAATTAGTAAACCTGTCCGGTTACGAGAGGCGCACCGTGGACTCCTTATCCGGCGGCCAGCAGCAGCGTATCGCCATTGCCCGGGCCATTGTAAACGAACCCAGGGTGCTGCTCCTTGACGAGCCCCTTGGTGCCCTGGATTTAAAGCTCCGCCAGGATATGCAGTATGAGCTGATACGCCTTAAAAATGAACTGGGCATTACCTTTATCTATGTGACCCATGACCAGGAGGAGGCCCTGACCATGTCGGACACCATTGTGGTCATGAACCAGGGATACATCCAGCAGATGGGCTCCCCTGAGCAGATTTATAATGAACCTGAAAATGCCTTTGTGGCTGACTTTATCGGTGAGAGCAACATTGTGCCCGGCATCATGATTCGGGACGAGCTGGTAGAAATCTTCGGCGCCCGCTTTGCATGTGTTGATAAGGGTTTTGGCAATAATAAGCCTGTGGATGTGGTTATCCGGCCTGAGGACATAGACCTTGTTAAGCCAGAGGACGGCACCCTCCAGGGCGTTGTGACCCACCTGATTTTCAAGGGCGTCCATTATGAGATGGAAGTAACCACCCCGGACGGTTTCGAGTGGCTGGTGCATTCCACCGATATGTTCCCTGTAGGCCAGCAGGTCGGCATTCATGTGGAGCCATTTGAAATCCAAATCATGAACAAGCCTGCTTCTGAAGATGAGGAGGCGCTGGGAGTCAATGAATAGCGAAAAAAAAGGCGCTGCCATCGGCAAGGCGCTGTTATCAGGTCCCTATCTCATCTGGATGGCCGGCTTTACGCTGATTCCGCTGGCCATGATTATATGGTACGGACTGACTGACAAGGGAGGCGGCCTTACCATGGCCAATGTCATTGCCATTGCCTCTGCGGACCACGCAAAGGCGCTGTGGCTGTCCCTTGGGCTATCCTTGGTAAGTACGGTTCTCTGTCTGCTGTTAGCTTATCCACTGGCCATGATACTCAGGGGCCGCGGAACAGCGGCAGGAGGATTCATTGTCTTTATATTCATCCTGCCCATGTGGATGAACTTCCTCCTGAGGACTCTGGCCTGGCAGACGCTGCTGGAGAAAAACGGTGTCATCAACGGCATCCTGAACTGGCTCCACCTGCCTTCACAGTCCATGATTAACACCCCGTCAGCCATTGTACTGGGCATGGTATATAACTTCCTGCCCTTTATGGTGCTTCCCATTTACAATGTGCTGTCCAAGATAGACGACAATATTATAAATGCCGCCATGGACCTGGGAGCCAACAGCTTTGAACGTTTTACCAGGATATGGTTTCCCTTAAGCATACCGGGCATTATCAGCGGCATTACCATGGTTTTTGTTCCGTCCCTGACCACCTTCGTGATTTCCGATTTGCTGGGCGGCAGCAAGATTCTGCTTATCGGCAATGTAATTGAACAGGAATTTACCAGGGGAAGCAACTGGCATCTGGGAAGCGGACTTTCACTGGTTCTCATGGTCTTCATCCTAATCAGCATGGCCATGATAGCCAAATACGATAAAAACGGAGAGGGGACTGCATTCTGATGACAAAGAGTTCAAAAGTACTGCGCAAAATCGTATCGGATTTTTATATGGTGCTGATACTGATTTTCCTTTATGCCCCCATCCTGACCATGATGGTGCTGTCCTTCAACAAATCCAAATCCAGGACCCAGTGGGGCGGATTTACCCTGCAGTGGTATACCCAGATGTTTGACAGCCGTTCCATCATGAGCGCCCTGACCACCACCTTAATCATAGCCTTTGTATCGGCCCTGGTGGCAACAATCATAGGCACGGCGGCGGCCATCTCCATCAGCTCCATGCGGGCAGTGCCCAGGACCATTGTTATGGGCATTACCAATATACCTATGCTGAACGCTGACATCGTGACTGGTATTTCCCTGATGCTGGCCTTCATTGCCTTTGGTATTTCCCTGGGATTTAAGACGGTTCTTATATCCCATATCACCTTTAATATACCCTATGTCATACTAAGCGTCATGCCCAAGCTAAAGCAGACCGACAAATACACCTATGAGGCAGCCCTGGACCTGGGCGCATCCCCTCTGTATGCATTTTTCAAGGTGGTGTTTCCGGATATTATGCCCGGCGTGCTCTCCGGCTTCCTGCTGGCATTTACCATGTCCTTAGACGACTTCATCATCACCCACTTTACAAAGGGCGCAGGCATCAACACCCTGTCCACCCTGATTTACAGCGAGGTGAGGCGCGGCATCCGGCCGTCCATGTATGCACTGTCATCCATTATATTCCTGACCGTGCTGATTCTTCTCATCTTTGTTAACTTCCGGTCCATCAGGAAACCGGAAAAGGCATAACCGAATTCAGACATTAAAGGAGAACGATTATGAAAAAGAAAATGGCAATCACCCTTGCTGCCGCATCCATGGCAGTCCTGTCCGCCGCCCTCTTAACCGGCTGCGGCAAATCCGAATCCTCCCCCGGGGGCGGAAATAAGGAAGACAACAAGCTGAACGTATACAACTGGGGCGAGTACATTGACGAGGATGTCATCGCCCAGTTTGAGGACGAAACCGGCATCCAGGTGGTCTACGATGTATTTGAGACCAACGAGGAGATGTATCCTGTCATTGAGGCGGGCGCTGTGAAATACGACGTTGTGTGCCCCTCTGACTACATGATTCAGCGCATGATTGAGAATAACCTTCTGGCTGAGCTTAACTTTGACAACATTCCCAATTATAAGGAAATCGGTCAGGAATACCTGGATATCTCCAAGGGTTTTGACCCTGAGAACAAATATTCCGTCCCCTACTGCTGGGGAACCATGGGCATTCTCTATAACACCAAGCGCCTGGAGGAGCTGGGCGTTCCCGCTCCCGCCAAGTGGTCCGACTTATGGGATGAGCGCTTAAGCGGCGAGATTCTCATGCAGAACAGCGTAAGGGATGCCTTTACCGTTGCCCTGAAGATGAAGGGCTACTCCTTAAACAGCACCAATCCCGATGAACTGGCCGAGGCCCGTGATTTGCTGATTGAGCAGAAACCTCTGGTTCAGGCATATGTCATTGACCAGGTAAGGGATAAGATGATTGGCGGAGAAGCGGCTGTGGGCGTGATTTATTCCGGCGAAATGCTCTATATCCAGGATGCCGTGGCAGAACAGGGCCTGGATTACAGCCTGGAATATGTAATTCCGGAGGAAGGAACCAACTACTGGATTGACTCCTGGGTTATCCCGGCCAATGCAGAACACAAGGAAAACGCGGAGAAATGGATTGATTTCCTGTGCCGTCCCGACATCGCCAAAAAGAACTTTGAATATATCACCTACGCCACTCCAAACACAGGGGCCTATGATTTGTTAGACGACGACCTTAAAAATAACAAGGCCCTGTTCCCTGACCTTGACAAGCTGCCTAACTGTGAAATCATCCAGTATCTGGGGGACGATGTGGATACCGTCTACAATGACATGTGGAAGGAAATTAAATCTGAATAAAAGGAATCCTATCATGAAATAATATGAAAAGGAAGTTCTGAACGGAAGGCGTAAACTCCATCCCCTTCCTCCGGAACTTCCTCTTTATATTTATAACCCTAATATACTCTGTCTCAAACTCCTTCTGAGGTCCTGCGGCATCATACCATACAGAATCCGGCACTGCCCCTTGTAAAATCACTGCATCACCCCACATGCTTCCCCTGCTCATGGTTTCCATGGCACACAGAGGAACCTGCGCAGCCTCCGCAGCCGCCGGCACATCCTCCGCATCCCTTACCTGACTTTTTATCCTTTATCATGACACGGACTACCGCCCCTACAATCACAGCCAATATGACCAGAATGATTAACGTTGAAAGATTCATATATATTCTCCTTTCCTCCTGTTTATATCCGGCACAGGCATGATGCAGGTCCCTTTTCGCTGATTCCCAAGGCGTTATCCTGCTGTCAGTTTCCGGTTCTTTTACAGGTTAGCTTCTTCTAACTTCATTCTCAGATTAGCACTTTCTAACTCTCTTGTCAATCGTTTTTTTATATGTTACACTTAGAACTATCATACTAAATAATTGGGGGTATTTACAGACTTGAAAATACAGGAATCAGCAGAAAATTATCTGGAAACCATACTCATGCTGGCCAGGGAACATCCCTATGTCCGCTCCATCGACATTGCCAATGAACTTGGATTTTCCAAGCCCAGTGTCAGCGTTGCCATGAAGAATCTCCGCCAGAACGGATATGTCCGGATGGACGAACAGGGACATATCACGCTGACGCCTTCCGGGCAGGCCATTGCGGACACCATGTATGAACGCCACACGCTGTTGTCCAACTGGCTGATTTATCTGGGTGTGGACCCCGGAACAGCTGCTGAGGATGCCTGCCGCATGGAACACACTCTGAGCGCTGAAAGCTTTGACGCCATCAAGCGCCACATCACCCACGGCCATGAACTGCCGGATTAGGAGGAAGCCTATGTTAAAAGACCTTGTGAAACAATGCCGCTCTTACAGAAGATTTTATCAGGATACTGCCATTCCATACAGTGAACTGGCTGATATGGTGGACACGGCCCGGCTGGCTGCCTCTGCCTCCAACGCCCAGGCCCTGAAATTCAAAATTCTGTGCACGCCCGGGGAATGCGCTGATATCTTCCCATATATTGCATGGGCAGGCGCCCTAAAGGATTGGGACGGCCCCGCAGAGGGCGAACGGCCCTCAGCCTACATAGTCATTGCCTGCGACCTGACCATCGGTAAGAACAAACAATGGGACGACGGAATCACGGCCCAGACCATCATGCTGGCTGCCGCGGAAAAGGGATATGGCGGCTGTATGATTGGCAGCTGCAAGCGTCCGGAGATAGGCCGGCTGCTGGGACTGAATCCCGAGCATTACAGCATCGACCTGGTACTGGCCCTGGGAAAGCCAAAGGAAGAAGTAATACTTGTGCCTGTAAAGGAAGACGGCTCAACTGTATATTACCGTGATAAAAATCAGGTTCATTACGTTCCCAAACGGAATCTGGAAGATATCCTCCTGTAACAATTCCACTCACCCGCTGCATACCATTCGCCAGAACATTATTCTTCTCTCAGCGTGGCAAACACAGCGGACGCCCTGAGTATGGAATGGGTGAGAGCCGGGGGCACCCGGCTCTCACGTCTGCGGCACCCTGCATGCGTCCGCATCCCCTCTCACCCCAAAATCCATTTATCACAACGACAAAGCCCTCATCGCATTGAGTATTGCAATAACCGACACGCCCACGTCTGCAAATACCGCCTCCCACATATTGGCCACGCCCACAGCACCCATTAAGAGCACCACTGCCTTGACTCCCAATGCAAAGGCAATGTTCTGCTTTACGATGGACATAGTCTTGCGCGATATGCGGACCACATCCGCAATCCTGGCAGGGTTATCATCCATGAGCACAATATCCGCTGCTTCAATGGCTGCATCGGAACCCATGCTGCCCATTGCAATTCCAATGTCCGCCCGGGAGAGAACAGGCGCGTCATTGATACCATCGCCCACAAAGGCCAGCCTGTGTTTTCCCGTCTGCTGAGACAGCAGTTCCTCCACCTTTGCCACCTTATCCCCCGGAAGAAGCTCTGCATGGACCTCATCCAGCCCCAGCCTGGCTGCCACTGCTTCTCCTACCTCTTTCTTATCGCCGGTAAGCATAATGGTCCTTCTGACACCCACCTTCTTAAGATTCCTGATTGCCTCGAAGGACTCTTCCTTAATTGAATCCGATATGACAATATATCCGCAGTACACGCCGTCCAGAGCCACATAGACCACCGTGCCCATGCTGGTGCATTCCTGATACTCTACGTTCATTTCCTTCATCAGCTTGCTGTTGCCCGCCAGTACGGTATGGCCGTCAATTTCCGCCTGCACTCCGTGACCGGATATCTCCTGTGCATTGCTGACGCGGTTCATGTCAATGGTATCTCCCCACGCATCTTTAATAGAACGTGAAATGGGATGGTCTGAATAGCTTTCCGCCAATGCCGCCAGCTCCAGCAGGGAACGTTTTGCCTCATCGGAGGGCTGGCTGGCCGCCCACACCCTGGTACGCGGAACCTCAGACGCCTCCGGGACAGGACTGCCGTCCACCGCATGAATCTCAGTCACCTTGAATTCTCCCTTGGTCAGCGTACCTGTCTTATCAAACACAATGGTGTCCATCTCAGACAGCGCCTCCAGATAATTGCTGCCCTTGATAAGCACACCCTTTTTGGAAGCAGCCCCGATGCCTGAGAAAAAGCTCATGGGCACTGAGATTACCAGGGCGCAGGGGCAGGAAATGACCAGGAAGGTACAGGCCCTTCTGATGCCCTCGGACCAGGTCTGCCCAAAGAACAGGGGAGGAATCACAGCCAGGAGCACGGCTCCCACCACCACTAAGGGGGTATAATATCTGGCAAACCGGGTAATGAAGTTTTCCACCTGCGCCTTTTTGCTGCTGGCATTCTCCACCAGCTCCAGAATCTTTGCCACGGTGGAATCGTCAAATTCCTTTGTGACCTGAACCCGCAAAAGGCCGCTTCCATTGACACAGCCGCTGATGATATCGTCCCCCGCTGTTACCTTGCGGGGTACGGACTCACCGGTCAGCGCGGAAGTATCCACCATGGAATCCCCAAACACCACCTTGCCGTCCAGGGGAATTCTCTCCCCCGACTTAACCACGATGATATCGCCCACCTGCACATCGTCCGGGTCCACCTGTTTCAGCTGGCCGTCCTCCTCTATGTTGGCATACTCCGGGCAGATATCCATAAGCTCAGTGATGGACTGCCTGGAGCGGTTCACTGCATAGCTCTGGAACAGTTCGCCCACCTGGTAAAACAGCATGACCGCCACTGCCTCCGAATATTCTCCTACGCCAAAGGCGCCGAAGGTAGCTACTGTCATCAGAAAATTCTCATCAAAGACCTGGCCGTTGCGTATATTGCGGAATGCCTTGTATATAATATCCCATCCAATGAGAACATAGGGAACCAGATACAGGACCAGCTTTCCCCACAACCCAAGCCACTCCGGTAAAATTTCCATGTGGTCTGTCACTGCCAGGGTAATATAAATGATGAAGGATGCTATGATACGGAGCAGCATTGCCTTTTGTTTCTTAGTCATATCAGTTTCCTTTCCAGTCCGGCTGCGCGTTTAAAGCTGGATAATGCAGTCAGGCTCCACCTTTTTGCACGCAGACACTACTTCCTTCATAATTTCATCGAACCTGCTGTCATCTGCCTCTATGGTCATCTTCTGGGTCATGAAGCTCACTGTTGCATCAGACACTCCCTCAATTTTCTTGATTGCTTCCTCCATCTTGGCTGCGCAGTTGGCACAATCCAGGTCCTGCAGTTTGAATTTCTTCTTCATTCCTATTCTCCTCCATATCTGTTATTTTATTTATACTCCATTTTCCGCCGGCACCATCTGTAGCTTATGCAAGCCGGAAATACTGGGCCATAATACATGGAACCGCCCTTTTGGCCTATTCCTCTATATGCTCCATACCCTGGTTAATGATGGTCCTCACATGGCTGTCTGCCAGGGAATAGAATACAGCCTTGCCGTCCCTGCGGCTTTTTACCAGCCTGTTCTGCTTCAGGATTCTCAGCTGGTGGGAAATAGCTGACTGGTTCATATTAAGAAGCTGCGCAATGTCACAGACACACATCTCCGCCTCGAAAAGCACATACAATATCTTGATTCTGGTGGAATCCCCAAACACCTTGAATATCTCCGCCAGGTCATACAGTTTATCCTCATCCGGCATCTTATCATTAACCGCCTTTACCACATCCTCATGGACCTGATAAAAATCGCAGCACTCCACATCATTTATTGCCATGGCTGGTAACCTCTCTTTCTTATTATCATCTATTCAAATGAATAAGTGTTCATATGTTTATATCTACATTATATGCCACGATTTTAAAATGTCAACCCCTTTTTAGCAAAAAAAACAAGCCGCCCAATCCCGTATTACACCGGACGGACGGCTTGCTGGCCTTCCAAAAATCACATATACTTATATACCGCTTTCTTCTCCGGAAGCAACCGCAATATGCAGTTCCTCCAGCTGTTTCACATCTACCTGCCCGGGCGCATCGGTCATCAGGCAGGATGCATCCTTCACCTTGGGGAACGCAATGACGTCGCGGATACTGTCAGCTCCCACCATCAGCATTATCACGCGGTCCAGGCCATATGCCAGACCGGCGTGGGGAGGAACCCCGTACTTAAATGCCTCCAGCAGAAAGCCGAACTGCTCATTGGCCCTCTCAGGTGTAAAGCCCAGTACTTCAAACATCTTGGACTGGATATCTGCCTGGTGGATACGGACAGAGCCGCCTCCCAACTCCACGCCGTTCAGGACAATATCATATGCCTTGGCCCGGACACGGCCCGGGTCAGAGTCAATATACTGCAAATCCTCATCCATGGGCATGGTAAATGGATGATGCATGGCCACGTACCGGTCCTCTTCCTCTGAATATTCCAGAAGCGGGAACTCTGTCACCCACAGGAACTTAAAGTCATCCTTCTTAAGCAGCTCCAGCTGTCTGGCCAGCTCCAGGCGCAGGTTGCCCAGGACGTCAAATACCACCTTATTGCGGTCGGCGGCAAACAGCAGCAAATCTCCCGGCTTTCCGTCCATGGCCTGAATCAGGGCAGCCATTTCCTCCTCCTTCATGAACTTTGCAAAGGAGGATTTGAAGGTGCCGTCCTCATTGATTGCCACATAGGCAAGGCCCTTGGCGCCGAATCCCTTGGCATACTCCACCAGGGCGTCTATTTTCTTACGCGGCATATGCCCCTGTCCCTGGGCGTTGATGCCGCGGACACTGCCGCCGTTTTCCAGGGCTCCCTTAAACACTGCAAACCCGCAGCCCCTAACCACATCAGAAACATTCTTAAGCTCCATCCCAAAACGCAGGTCCGGTTTATCAGAGCCAAAACGGTCCATGGCCTCCTGCCAGGTCATACGGGGAATGGGCAGCTGCAAATCAAAATTACAGATTTCCTTAAACAGCTTTTTTAACAGGCGCTCATTGACATCCAGCACATCGTCCACATCCACAAAGGAAAGCTCCATGTCTATCTGTGTGAACTCAGGCTGGCGGTCTGCCCTCAGGTCCTCATCCCTGTAGCAGCGGGCCAGCTGAAAGTAGCGGTCGTAACCGGAACACATGAGCAGCTGTTTGAAAAGCTGCGGTGACTGCGGCAGGGCATAAAAGGAACCGGGATGCACACGGCTGGGTACCAGATAGTCCCTGGCGCCCTCCGGCGTACTCTTAATCAGAGTAGGCGTCTCAATCTCAAGGAATCCCTCAGACGCCAGAAATGCCCTGGTAAGGGTGGCTACCTGGCTCCTAATCATAAGATTTTTCTGGATATCCGGCCTTCTCAAATCCAGGAAACGGTATTTCAGGCGAAGCTCTTCCTTTGTCTTGCTGTTCTCCTCAATGGGGAAGGGAGGTGTCTCGGACTCGGAAAGAATGCGCATGGAGTTGGCCCTTATTTCAATGGCGCCTGTGGCCAGATTGGTATTTACTGCTCCGGAACGGGCCTCTACCCGGCCTGTAACAGCGACCACGAACTCGCTCCTCAGCTTCTCTGCCTTTGCAAAGTCCTCTGCGCCGCAGTCATGTTCCTCAAATATAATCTGAAGGATGCCGGAACGGTCCCGCAAATCCACAAAGATAATGCCTCCCTTATTCCTGCTCTTCTGGACCCATCCCATGACGGTCACTACCTGACCGATTTGGGCAGTGGTCACCTCCGTACATCTATGGGTACGCTTTAACCCAACCATTGATTCTGCCATTGTCTTATCTCCTTTATTTTCCTTAATTCTTCAGGCTTTCCTTATAAAACTCCTTAAACTCCGTGTAGCCTTCCTTGCCCAGCTGTTCCTTCTGGAACTTCTTGTTCTTGTTCATCTGGGCTACCAGGACCTGCACGCCCTTCTTTCTCTCCTCCATGGCCTGGCGGATTACAGATGCCAGCATGGTGCTGTCCACACCCTTTTCAAAGAGAAATGCCTTTCTGGAAGAGGCGCCGGGCACAGTAAAGCCATTGTCCGTCAGAATGGTTACAATGCGCTCAAAGCCTATGGAAAATCCGCAGGCCGGCGTTTCCATTCCCGTGAACTTGCCTATCATCTTATCATACCGGCCGCCGCCTGCCACGGAACCGCCGAAGCCCTCCATGGAAACTTCAAAAATGGTTCCTGTGTAATATGACATGCCTCTGACCAGGGTAGGGTCGAACTCCAGCCCGAAATCAGCCTCAGCCACCTCAGTCACTGTGTCCATGATATGCGCCAGACCCTCGCTTACACTGGCGGGCATTACTTCCGACAGCATCTGTCCCAGGGCTCTTACACCGGCTGCATCCTTTGTAACATTTTTAAGCATGTCCAGATATTTTCCTACGCTCTCCGTGCTGTAGCCGGAATCCAGAAGCTCCTTCTCCACGCCTTCATACCCAATCTTATCCATCTTGTCCAGGGTGATAAATACCTGGTCCATGGACTCCTCAGGGAAACCGCAGTAAAGGGCCATACCCCGCAGAATGCCTCTGTCATTGATGCGGACAGTAAAGCCATTGTCCGGGCAGATTCTTCCCAGGGCCGTGGTGGTAGCCAGAATCAGCTCGATTTCAGCCAGGCTGGTGGCATCTCCCAGAATATCAATATCGCACTGTACAAACTGGCGGAAACGGCCCTTCTGGGGACGGTCCGCACGCCACACGCTTCCCATCTGAAGCGCCTTAAAGGGGCTGGGCAGGCTGGCTGCGTTGTTGGCGTAATAGCGGGAAAGAGGAAGGGTAAGGTCATAGCGCAGGCCGCTGTCCACCAGGTCATTCTCCTCCTTTGCCTCTTCCAGGTTAAACTTGTCCCCTCTTTTCAGTATCTTGAAAATCAGCTTCTCATTGTCCCCGCCCTGTTTGCTGGTCAGATTCTCAATGTGCTCAACGCAGGGTGTCTCTATCTGGGTAAATCCAAAACTTTTATAGGTCTCTCTGATTTGATTCATCACGTACTCACGAATCTGCATCTCGGCAGGCGTGATATCCCTCATGCCGGTGACCGGCTTCTTTGCTAATGCCATACGCGTTCTCCAATCCTGATTTTTGTTCAATATCTTTATTTTAAGCAACTTTTATGATTTTGCAAGTGTTTTCAATGATTTTCCCCTATTTTATGGCTTCCGCCGCAATCCGCATACGCTCATAGGGCACGCCCATGGGAATGGTGCAATCCGTCCCCAGGATAAAGCCTGTTTCTCCTGCCTCGGATATGACGCGCCGTACCTCCTCACGGATTTCCTCCGGAGTCCCTTCAATCAGCGGTCCCATGTGATTGGACAGGCCGCCCATAATGGCGCAGTCCGTAAACCGCTTTCTGCCCTCTGACAGACTCATCCCCGTCTCATAAATGCCCCAGTTGGCTATGCTGTAAAGGCCCTTATAGCTCTCGTACCGGTCAAAATTCACATCTGTCTTGCACATGTGCAGGATATTGTGGCCCCCTGCTTCCAGACAGGCACTCATTATCTGCTTATCCAGGGGCATGATATACTCGGCAAACTCCTGGTCGGTAAACAAAAACCGCTCCCCTCCCAGCCCTGCATAGAGGATGCCGTCCAGTCCCAGTTCCACAAATTTCCCTGCCAGCAGGCACAGACCGTCAGCAATCCGCTTCATGGCGTCCAGCACAGGCCCCTTATTCTGACGCAAATGGCTGCAGAGCAGCTGCCGCACCGGCATATAACCGTAATCCGGCTCAATGGGATGGATGGTGGAGGCCACAATGCCGTGAAGGGTGCCGATATTAAAGGCATCCCTGTCGCACCGGTCCAGGACGCGCTTGACCAGCTCAATCTCATCCTCCATGAATTTGTCCTTAAGGGTAATGGTCCTGATGCATTTCCAGTCCTCAGGCGTTTTTATGGAACCCATGTTGGGAACCAGGTTCTCGTTCATGATTTTCTGGATATCCGGATTCACCTCGCTGAAAAACTTCAGATGCTCCTCCACGGCTGCCTCCCCAAAGGCCGACTCCCTGGCAAAATGAGTGGTAAAATAACAGGGAACCCTGTCCACCGGCTCATTTCTCATTGCTGCAAATACACGCTCTCTCTTTTTCACAATACCTCTCCTCCCAGACACTTATGATTCACTGAAATAATAAAATCTGCCGGAACCATGTCTCTGTTTACATGACCCCGGCATCATGCGCTGCGGCACCCTGCATATCTGTATGGAACCGCTGCCTAGCAGACTCACGGCGTAAGGATGCGCTCCTTGCGCCCAATCATCTCGTCAATCCTGCTGATATACTGCTCCACTTCCTTTACGTTCTCGCACCGTTCCCTGCGGTTTTCAGAGGGAAATACCACCTTGGTGGTGGTTCCCGCGCCGCAGGCAGCTATGGTCTGCATCTCCTCCATGATAAGGATGTTGTAGATGCAGGCTTTGCCGGGCAGGGAATACCCCACATTCTCAAAATTACCGGCCATGTTTTTCTGGCGGTACAGATAATACGGCTCCATCCCCATCTCACGGGCGCAGGCAGCGCTGAGTTCAATCATCTCCGGCGTGTTCTGAATCTTCAGCCCGCCGTACTCTTCCCTGAACATGTTGAGCCTGGCCGCCCTCTTAATGGCCAGTGAATGGACGGTAAGGGAATCCGGGCCAAGGGCCTTTACCTTGGCCAATGTATGCCGTACATCCTCCAGGTTTTCCTCCGGAAGCCCCATAATCAGGTCCATGTTAATATTATCAAATCCCATCTCACGGGCCATGTAAAAACGTTCCTTCACCATCTCCACGGTATGGTGGCGTCCGATGATGTCCAGTGTTTTCTGGTTCATGGTCTGGGGATTGATGGAAATACGGGTTATCCCGTGGTTTCTCAGCACCCTGAGCTTGTCCTGGGTAATGCTGTCCGGCCTTCCGGCCTCCACTGTAAATTCCAGTACTCGGCTCAAATCAAACAGCTGCTCCAGCCTGCTTAAGATGGCGTCTATATCCTCCGCCGGAAGGGATGTGGGGGTGCCGCCTCCGATATAAACCGTGTCCAGGGGCCTTCCCTTCATTTTCCCGGCCGTATATTCCAGTTCCTTAAACAGGGCCTCCAGATAAAGTCCGGTGCGCCCCTTCCATTTTCCAATGGGGTAGGAGGTAAAGGAGCAGTAAAGACAGGTGGTGGGGCAGAATGGAATCCCCACATACAGGCTGTAGCCCCTCTCATAATCCAATGGTTCCAGGAGCCGCTTCTCCCTGGCGGCAATCTCAATGCTCAAATCTATCTTTTCATCACTGGCAAGGTAAGTCTCCTTCATAAAGGAGCGTATGTCCTCCTCCTTCCAGCCTTCCTCCAGCCTGGTAAGGGCTATCTTGGTGGGGCGGATGCCGGTAAGGGAACCCCAGGGCATTTCCCTTCCCGTACGCTCCGCCAGCATAAGGTAAAACATCTTCTTTACCACATTCTTGGTGGCGGAGTGGTCTGAAAGGTCAGAGGAACGGGTGCAGGAAGCCGATAGCTCCCATCCGTCCAGCCCTTCCGGCCGGGACGGAGCCGTAACCTGTTCCGGCCCGGCCCCGCCCTCCCGGCAGTTTTCCGGGGATGTGCCGTTCTCCCATATATAAACGGAAACCGTTCCGTCTCCCAGCCGTGTCTCCACATAGAAGTCCGCTCCGTCCTTTACCTCATGGGCATAGGCCTCACCTGGATAAAAGGACATCAGAAGTTCTCTGATGTCCTGTTCGTACTGGTTATCCTGTATTAAAAGTCCAATCATACAAAACCTGCTTTCTATATAAAACCTTCCTTCTATTCCTGTTTGAAGGCATCCGGGCCTTTTACCCGGAGAATGTTGTCTCTTACTGCAAACACGGGATTTCCCTGCTTCTCAAATCCAATGGTAGTGGGGTCCCCATGGCCTGTATACACCATGGTATCATCCGGCAGATTAAAGAGTATGTCCACAATGGAACTGACAATGCGAATCGTATTACCAGTGGGCAGGTCCGTCCGTCCATAGGAGCCGCGGAACAAGGTATCACCTGCAAAGATAATGCCTTCCTCCGGCAGATAGAAGCAGCAGGAGCCTGCGGTGTGTCCCGGTGTGAACAGCACCTTCCAGCTGGTCCCCAGAAGTTCCAGCTCCTGCCCGTCATGAAGAAGCACATCCGCATGAAGGCTGGTCTGCGGTCCCCGGAATCCCCCGGTCATATTAAGCTTGGTATCGGCCAGCATATTGTCCTCTGTCTCATATGCGTAGACCTTTACCCGGAATGCCCTGACCACATCCGGCACAGCCATGATATGGTCAAAATGTCCATGGGTCAGCAGCACCGCCGTAAGATTAATCCCCAGCTCACTGCACTTATTCAGTATATAGGGAGCGTTGTCAGCCGGGTCAATGACCACTCCCTCCTTTGTATTCTCATCATAAACCAGGTAGCAGTTGGTACTCACCTGTCCCAGTACACATGTCTTAATCCTGATATCGCTCATATCCTTCCCCTTTCATATCTAAGCTAACCTGTCGTCCTCTCTATATCCAGAACGCCCTCTATCTGGCGTATCTTGTCGGTCAGCCGGTTCAGCTCATCGGTCCCATGAATGTCAAACGTCATGATAATGGTGGCCTTGCCCTGCTTGCTGGTCCTTACGTTCATGGAGGTGATGTCAATCTGCTTCTCCGTAAAGACCTTGGATATATCCGCAAACATGCCAATCCGGTTATTGGCAAATATCTTGATTTCCGTGGAATACTGCTCGTTGCTGCTGGCTCCCTCTGCCATCTGCCACTCCGCGTCAATCATCCTGCTCCGTTCATCCTCCGGCAGATTGATGATGTTCACGCAGTCCGTGCGGTGGATGGACACGCCCCTGCCCCTGGTGACAAATCCTACAATTTCATCTCCCGGCACAGGATTGCAGCACTTGGAGAACCGCACCGCCAGGTCATGGATTCCCTTGACCATGATGCCGCTCTTGGATTTGCGGACACTGGCCTCGCCGGACCTTCCCGCTGTGTCGGCAATGCCGCTGAGCACATCCGCATCCGTAATCTCCCTCTTAAGCTTCTTCTCCCGCTCCTCCATCATCTTGTTGATGACCTGGCCCTCTTTCAGGCCCCCGTGTCCAATGGATGCCAGGACGGAATCCCAGTCCTTGTAGGCATACCGGTTCATAACCTTTTCCATGAACTCCGGCTTGCCGATTTCAGACCAGTTAATGCCCTTGGTCTTGCAGTACCGTTCAATCTGGTCCCGTCCCCTGACGATATTATCTTCCTTCATCTGGCTCTTGAACCACTGGTTTATCTTATTCTTGGCCTGGGTGCTCTTCACAATGCCCAGCCAGTCCCGGCTGGGTCCCTTGGAATTCTGGGAAGTGATAATCTCCAGCTGGTCGCCGTTTTGAATCACGTATTCAATGGGCACCAGCTTGCCGTTGACCCTGGCTCCCACCATCTTATTGCCCACAGCACTGTGTATACAATATGCAAAGTCAATGGGAGTGGAACCGCTGGGCAGGGTCTTTACATCCCCTGACGGCGTGAAGCAGTACACACTGTCGGAAAACAAATCCAAATCTCCCTTGACCATACTCAGGAATTCCTTGGAATCGTCGGTGTCCCTCTGCCACTCCAGAATCTGACGCAGCCAGCTGAGCTTTGCCTCAGCGCTTCCCGCAGCCACCTGTCCGCTTCCGCTCTCCTTATACTTCCAATGGGCGGCAATACCGTATTCCGCTGTCCTGTGCATCTCATAGGTGCGGATCTGTATCTCAAAGGGCTGTCCGTTGCTCCCAATCAGGGTGGTGTGCAGGGACTGGTACATGTTCTGTTTGGGCATGGCTATATAGTCTTTAAAACGGCCCGGTATGGGCTTATACATCTCATGGATAACACCCAGGGCTGCGTAGCAGTCCTTCACGGTCTCCACCATGATGCGCACTGCAAATAAATCATATATCTGGTCCAGAGTCTTGTTCTGGTTCACCATCTTTTTATATATGCTGAAAAAATGCTTTACACGTCCGCCTACCAAGGCTTCAATGCCTGCATCCTCCATGTGGCTCCTGACCTCATCCACGATTTCCTGGACAAAGGCCTCCCTTGTATCCTTGCGGAGGGCCACCTTTTCCACCAGGTCGTAATATACATCCGGCTGAAGGAACTTAAGAGACAGGTCATCCAGCTCAATCTTAATCTTGGAAATACCCAGCCTGTCAGCGATGGGAGCATAAATCTCCATGGTCTCCCTGGCCTTTTCCTTTTGCTTCTCCGGCTTCCAGTACTGGCCGGTTCTCATGTTGTGGAGACGGTCCGCCAGCTTGATGATGATGACACGGATGTCCTTTGCCATGGCCAGAAACATCTTGCGCAGGTTGTCTGCCTGTATCTCCACCTTGTCCTTGTCCCAGTTTAACTGCGTCAGCTTGGTGACACCGTCCACCAGGAAGGAAACCTCGGAGCCAAACTCCTTGGTCAGCTGCTCCAGGGTCATGATGGTGTCCTCCACCACATCATGAAGAAGCCCTGCCGCAATGGTTTCCTTATCCATCTCCAAATCAGCCAGTATAATAGCCACACAGAGCGGATGGATGATATAGGGCTCCCCGGATTTGCGCTTCTGCTCTTTATGGGCCTCATCTGCAATCCTGTACGCCTTTTCAATCATGGTGATATCATCGGAAGGATGATATTTGCGGATTGTATTAATCAAGTCCTGATACAGCACTTCAGGGCTGGTAAAGTCGGCCGGCGCTTCCAATTCGATATCCAGTTTTTCTTTTGTTCCCTCATTTGCCATATGTTCGGTCACCTTTTCCTATGGATAGTCAAGATACATTATAATTTTTTTTAGGTAAAAAAGCAAGGGGCGCTTAGAAAAAAGCGGGGCCGGGCCGGAACGCTGTCACTGGACACGCGCTATACCGGCCCTGCCTCGTCTGACTTGTCATAAATGGCAATCCCGTTTTTCTCTGTGCGCTTCACCCTGTACATGGCCCTGTCCGCCCGGTTAATCAGGTCCTCCATGCTTTCGGATTCCCTCTGGGCAAAGGCCAGGCCAATGGACGCATTGATTCTGCGGCTGGTGCCGTCCGGCAGCTGGATGGAGCTGCGTCCCTCATATCCGTCCCTGACCTTGCTCTCTATGGTCCTTCTGTCACTGTAGCCATAGAAGAACAGTACAAACTCATCACCCGACAGGCGCACCGCAATGCACTGCTCCCCGGATGCAATTTCAGTCAGCAGGTCTGCCATGGCCCTGAGATAATGGTCCCCCATCTCATGGCCGTAATTGTCGTTCACATATTTCAGATTATCCAAATCACAGAAAACCAGTGCATTGACCCGGCTCCTGTTGCTGTCCAGTATCTTCTGCCCCTCCTTCTTTAGGTAGGATGCATTGTACAGGCCGGTCAGCTGGTCGTGCTGGGATATATTTCTGAGCCGCAGTATCTCCATATATGCGTCCGTCTTGTCAATAACAATGCCGAACACCCCGTGTTCCTCATGCCTCTGGCGTATGGTCACGGCTCTGGTATTGCCCGCCCTGTCAATATAGGAATATCCGTCCTCCAGCTCCGCCACCCGGTCCAGCCTGCGTATGATGTCCTCCCACATGGCGTAGTCCACGCAGCTGTCGGCTCCCATACGTTCCTCCGGAATATCCAGCAGCTGCAGGATGGATGAACTCAGTTTAACCCGCTCCCCGCCCTTCTGATATTCAAAGCTCCCCACCTTTTCCCCTGCTGATTCCAGGGTAAAGGAGTATCTGGAATAGCTCTGCTCCACCTTTGCAGCCATATCGTTGAGGGCCTGATGGATACGGTCTATCTCTTCAATTCCAATATCCTTAAAGTGTACCTCATCCGGATTCTGGCAGGTGATGTCCTCCTGCAGCTTCTGAATTGGTTTCAGCACCATCCAGATGGCAATATAAGAGAAAATAATGGCAATCACAATGGACAGCAGGTATACTCCCGCCACCATGACAATAGTGGACCTGGACAGCTCCGCCAGCTCCGAGTGGTAGCATACCGCCGCCACATACACGGTACCCCCGTTCATGTGACCATAAACCTGGAGGACACTGCGCACACCGTCATAGGAAGCATCGTTATAAGTTAATGATATCCGGTTTCCTTCCTCCCTGTATTCATAGTCCGTACCTATGGACGCCTTATCCCGGCCATAGAGTATCTGCCCGTCCGTCATGAGAAGGACTTCCATTCCCTTGTAGGGAGGGTTATCCAGACTCAGATATGAGTCCAGCATTTCCCCGCTGATTTGGAATCCCATTATCCGGCGGCTGCCGTAGACCTCCTGGCTTATGACATAATACAGACGGTTATCCCCGAAAAACCATTTTCCCCCTTTGGTCCGTTCTGCCCAATACCGCTCCGCCTTTGCCCAGTCCTCAGATGTGAGCTTGGGGCTCCAGTCCTTAGAGAGGGCAATGGGATATTCACTCTTGGAACTTCCCACCACACAGTAGATGTCGCCATAGGCAGATGAGAATATCTGCGGCTCCCCGTCCCGGTATATGACGGCCTCCCTGCCGTCCAGATTCAGGTAAAAGACGCCGTCCACCGACGATGCATGGTTTAAGTTATCAATCAGTCTGTCATGTATCTTTCTGTCATCCTTTATCTTTGCCAGCTCTTTCTCCATGGTATTGGCGATGAGAAGGGAGTTATTCATATATCCTGATATAAGTGAGTTTTTTTCCGCTACCTGGGATTCCATTACCTTATAAGGGCGGTTGGCTGTTCCCGAAAAGGTTCCGGTCACCATCAGTCCGAAACCAAATATAACGCTCTGCAGCAGGATAGCCATCAAAATGGCGTTCCTTACCCTGTTGCTCAGCAAACGTTTTTTCATAGGATATCCTCCATTCCCCAAACAGAGGCACTGTCAGGCACTATTCTTCGAATATAGCCTTTACCTGTTCGTAAAATGCATCTGCCTTTCTGCCGTAATCCATGGAAGCTGCAGCTTCGTCCATGGACATCCCCTGCCCCAGATACTCCTCAAACTCCATACGCCCCCGGCTCAGCGCCTCGCTGAAACAGGCGTCCACTTCAGTCCTGACATCATAGGAATTCTCAAAGTCAAAGCCATACACCATCTGGTAGGAACTGCTCTGCTTAAGTCCGGTTTCAATCCCTTTAAGCACCCTGGCATCATCAATCTGCCGCCCCTGCTCCTCTGTCATTGCGCCATTGTCCACAGGCATATAGGACATGGATGTGGCAAGCTCAAAACCCCTGTCAATGGTCAGCCAGTGTATGAAATCCAGGGCCGCCTTGTTTTCCTCATGGCTGCGGTTAAACACAGCCACGCCCGCCCCCTGCTGGATTGCAGTGGGGGTTGTCCCCTCCATCACCGGATATTGGTAGACACCGGTTGTAACCGGTACCATATTCCCCTCCGAATCAGCCACTTCCTCCGGGAAATAGAGGACGCTGCTGGAGGAACCGATGCAGCCGGCCAGATAGGACTGCTTTACGTCATCGCTGCGGTAGCGGCCCTTTGCCCCATAATATCCCTTGGTAAAAGGCTGGTAATAATTCAGGAACAGCCGTTCAATGATATCCCTGTCCAAATCCGGCACCACAACGCCGTTCTCGTCGTAATGGTAGATATCCGAGCCCATGGCATGATTCATGGCAACGAAATAATTGGCCAGGTTATCCACTCCGATGAAGGGACTTCCGTCCCCGTCTGTTTCAGGAGTCATATCGTCTGTCCACCTGAAATATCCCTCAGCCATCCTCTCCAGACCTTCCCATGACTCCATGTTCTCCTCCCGGTACCGGGGATTGGCATCCAGAAATGCATCCAGCCTGGTCTGGTTCATGAGAAGAAGCTCTGTGGACTTTGCAACCGGCAGTATATAGAGCTTTCCGTCTATATAGCCCTCGTTCAGATACGCCTGGTTATACTGGGCAAGGTCGCTCTCCGGCACCACGCTTCCCAGCTCCACCAGCCTGTCGGGATGAAGCTTTACCGTGTTGACCACCATGTCCCTGTAGGCCAGCACGATATTTGCCATCTCCACATCGTTGGTGGTTCCGTTGAGCACCAAATCTATCTTATTGGTCAAATCTGCAATAGAACCCTGGCTGTATGCCTCCACAGCCACGCCCCGTTCCCTGCCAAGGGTATCGTTATACTCCTTTATGAGCTGGTCCAGATGCTGCTTCTGCGCATCGTTATAGTAGTGCCAGAATTCGATGGACATGACAGTCTCACTGTCATTTTCCTCTGTCTGGGCAGAAGATGCCTCTGCCTGGGCCCGGGTGGGTTCCGCCTTCCTGCTTTCCCCGGAACAGCCGCCCGCCAGAACTGCGGCTCCAATGCAAAGGGCTGTTATTGACGCTATCCGTAATCTTCTCATGCCCGTAATCCTCTGCCTTTCTAAAATTTGTCGGTACGTTTAGATAATTATTAATATTGTACTACGGGGAAGGGGTTTGTTCAAGGAAATATCAGATGAATTTTGATATAGGGCAGATGGACAGGAATAACAAAAAGGCCCGCTTTTCCTATGGCAGGCCCATTCTGTAACCAAATCTATCTCATTTTTCTACTTACCTTCATAAATAATCGCCGAATCCACGTCATATCCCTTCAGATGCTCCCGGCCATTCAGCCCTGCCAGCTCCATGACAAAGCAAATCTTCACCACCTGGCCGCCCAGCTGTTCAATCAGCTTGACAATTGCCTCCGTGGTTCCGCCTGTGGCAATCAGGTCGTCCACAATAACCACCTTCTGGCCGGGACGGATGGAATCCCTGTGCATTTCAATGGTGGCCTGTCCGTATTCTAAATCATATTCCATGGCAATGGTCTCGCAGGGAAGCTTTCCCTTTTTGCGGACAGGCACAAATCCCTTGTGCTGCGCATAGGCCACCGGCACTCCAAAGATAAAGCCTCTTGACTCAGGCCCTACCACCAGGTCGTAATCCAGGTCCTTGACCATGTCAATCAGACTGTCCACTGCCAGGTGCAGACCGTCTGCATCCTGCAGGATGCTGGTCACATCCCGGAATATAATTCCAGGCTCCGGAAAATCCGGTATGCTTCTTACATACTCTTCCAACTTTTTCATGATGATTCCCTCTCTTCCACATTCAGATTCTTAACCGTGTCCCTGATAACCAGCTTATTGTTCAGGTAAATTCTCCGGTTGTCGATGATTCCCTCATCCAGGCGCCGAAGCAGCACCCTGGCCCCCTCCTTGGCAATCTCACTCATGTTCCGTTCCACCGTGGTCAGATGCATGTCCGAATAGCCGGACATGTCCCAGTTGTCAAAACCAACCAGGGATACGTCGTCCGGCACCTTAAGGCCGGCCTCCACAATGGCTGTCCTGGCCCCGAAGGCCATCTCATCGTTAAAGCACAAAAGGGCTGTGGGACGGAAGGTGAGGAGCTGTTTTGCCGCCGTATAACCACTGGCATACCGGTAATTGCCGCTGATAACAGGAAGCGCATCCGGGTCCAGTCCGTGGCTGGCCATGGAGGTCCTCCACCCCCTGCGGCGGAGCCGGCTGGAATCCAGTCCCGGATTTCCTTCTATGATACCGATGTTCCTGTGTCCGTTCTCCAGCAGATAATCCATGGCCCGCTCCATGGCAAGGGCCTCATCCGTGGTCACATTGGGCGCATCCACATCCACGGCCCGGCAGATAACTGCCATGGGAATCTTTTTGTCCAGGACCTCGTTCATGAACTCCATGTCCTCGCTCCGCTGGGACAATACAATGATTCCGTCGAAATAGCTGGGATTCAGTGTTCCGGGTTCATGCATATCAATACCTTTAACCACTACATTATACTTGCTTCCCGTAACGCTGTAAACCCCTGTCAGCACGTCATGGAGCACAAAGGGCGACGTCATCTTGCTGATGGTAGAAAAATACAGCCCGATTACATAGGACCTGGATTTCTTCAGGTTAATGGCGGCCTGGTTTGGCACATACCCCATCTCATGAGCCAGGCGCAGTATGTTCTTCCTGGTCTCCGTGTTCTCCACCCCTATGCCGTTTAAGGCCCTGGATACCGTGGAATAGGAAACCCCCGCCATTTTTGCGATATCCTTTATCGTCACTGCCATAATATCCCCCTCTTTGTAATCCCCCGTAAGCATTTTTGTATTCGTTCCGTTCAGGCGTACGAATACAATCTAACTCGTTTTCTGGCTCCTGTCAAATGCTTCCGGAGACACGGCCGATATTTTCCGTGATAAGGGCAGGACCATCCTGCCCCTCCACCTTTACATCCTCAAGAACCAGCTCATCAATCTGGTTGGCGTAGATTCCCATGCGGCATATATGGGTATCGCATCCATCCATCATGGCCGGCTGTCCTTCCCTGGCAGAAGAAGCATAGGTGACGCGGACATGTTCCATCTCCACCCGCCCAATCCGCTGTTCCGGAAGTCCATACATGTAGGCCGCCGCCACATGGCAGTTCCCGGCCTCTATATCCTTAAAGCACAGGCTCTTAATCAGGGGCGTCCTGTCATCCACGGGCAGTGCTTTTTTTGTGCGCACATATTCGCTGTGTCCGTCCGGGTCGCAGTAATAAAAACAGTTGATGACAAAAGGGGTCATCACATGGTCCATACGGATGTGTTCAAAGACAATTCCGTCCACCACGGCATCCTTTCCCCTGCCTCTGCGCGTCTTGATGCGCAGCCCCCTGTCCGTGTGCAGGAACATGCAGTCCTTTACAGTCAGGTCCTTTATGCCTCCTGCCATCTCGCTTCCAATGGTAACGGAGCCGTGGCCGTCCCTCATGCAGCATCTGCGTATGGAAATGTCCTTAGACGGGCGTTTATAGGTGGAGCCCATATAGATTTTTCCCGACTTTACGGCAATGCAGTCATCTCCCAGAGAAAAATAGACTCCGGCAATCTCCACATCCTCACAGGATTCCGGGTCCAGTCCGTCTGTGTTGGGTGAATCCTTGGGATTCAATATCTTAAGGTCAAGGAATCTCAGGTGGTCTGAAAAATAGGGATGGATGTTCCAGCTGGGGCTGTTCCTCACCGTAATTCCCTGAATGACCATCTGGCGGCACCGTTCCAGAAAAATCATTCTGGGTCGGCAGGCCGTGCGCATTGCCTTGGGTTCATGCCACCAGTTTCCCTTCTCCGGCCCTGCGTTCCCGTCTATGATTCCCTGTCCGTAAATAACAGCATTTTTCACATTAACGCCGGTAATGATGCCGGTAAACATGGGCAGGGGATTGCCCTCCCATGTACCCAGGTTGTATTCACCCTGCTCATCATAGCTCTGAATCATTCCCTTAAACACAGGAAAGCGGGACCGGTCCGTATACGCGGACAGCACGGCTCCCTCAGCCAGTTCTATGTTCACATCATCCTTTAAGAACAGGGACACAATCCGGTAGGTTCCTGCGGGAATCAGAACCCGGCTCTCTTTGGGGCAGGCCATGATGGCGGCCTGGATAAACAGCGTATCATCCTGGACCCCATCCCCCTTTGCACCGAAATCCCGCACATCCAGGGTTACGAATTCACGGTCCGTGGTAAAAGAGGACTCTGACACAAGTCCGTCTTTACTTCTGGCCTCCACCCGGTAGCTGGTGTCCGGTTTCAGATTATATATACTGTTGACAGCCTTCCCTGTCTCCCGGATAAATTCCCCGTTCAGATAGAGACAGTACATCCGGCCGGCCTCATATGTGCCTCCGTCTTCAATTTCCAGTACAGCGCACCGCGCATTTTTGTATATCACCTTCAGCTCCATGGCATTTTACCTCTTCTCTCACATGTTCGTTATAATTCCCTGTAAATTTCCATACACGGCCGTTCTGCCAAACCAGGAATGGGGGCCCTCCAGGAGAGCCCCCAACCACATCCAGGCCAGTCCCGGCCTTTTTATATTTTAACCCTTAACGCCGCCTGCCGCAATACCATCAATGAAAGAATCCTGAGCACAGAAGAACACAATCAGCGACGGCACAATGGAAATCAGCGACATGGCCAGGATACGGTTCCACTGGAATCCCACATCTCCGTCCATGGACATGCGCAGGTATACGGAATTGGTATATTTCTGCATGTCTGCAATGTAAATCAATGGTCCCTGGAAGTCATTGTTGGTCCACATAAACTGGAACAGGGCGCAGGAAACCAGCGACGGCTTTAACATAGGAACAATTACATACCACAGTGTCTTTAATGTATTGCAGCCGTCTATCTTGGCAGCCTCCTCCAGCTCCTTTGGAACTCCCCTGAGGAACTGAATCAGCATGAATACAAAGTAGGTATCGGCCGCAAACAGGGACGGTACTATCAGCGGAAGGTAGGTGTTGACCCATTTCCACCGGTTGAACATGATGTACTGGGGCGCATTGAGAACCACCTGCGGAAGGAACAGGGTGGACATCAGCAGCGCAAAGAAAATCTTCTTTCCCTTAAAATCAAACCGTCCGAACCCATAGGCAGCTATGGTGGCGGACACCACCGTGAAGATAACCTTGGGAATCACGATTTTATATGTGTTAATCAGGGAGGTAATAAGGGATATCTTGCCGCCGTAGCTCTTAAAGGCATTGTTGTATCCGTCAAACACAGGATTCTTAGGCAGGAACCATGCGCTTGTGAATATCTCGGAATTGGTCTTAAAGGTAGCGCCAACCATCCATATGAGAGGGTATACCATGATAAATCCCACCAGAATCAGCAGGGTGTAGCGGATTACCGTGCTTACTTTTTGTTTTGTCTCTCTTGTCATCCGTTTCTACCTCCCTTCCTCGTCCGAATAATAAACCCACTTTTTCTGGCTGATAAATGCCACTGCAGTCAGGGTCATGACAATCAGGAACAGAATCCAGGCCTGTGCGCTGGCCATGCCCATCTTATGGCGCAGGAATGCGTTGTTGTAAATCAGCATGGAAATCAATGTGGTTGCACCGTTGGGTCCGCCCTTTGTAACCAGGAACGGAGCGTTGAACTCCTGGAACGCCTGGCAGAGCTGTGTAATCAGGTTATAGAAAATAACCGGTGTAATAAGGGGCACTGTAATCTTAAAAAACTGGGTCCATTTGCCTGCGCCGTCAATGGAGGCAGCCTCATACAAATCTTCGGACACGCCCTTAAGGGCTGCCAGGAAAATGACCATGGCGGAGCCAAACTGCCAAACGCGTAAAAGTACAATCACGAACAGCGCGCTGTTGGAACCGGCCATCCAGTTAATCTTCGGGCCTCCGAAGAATGTGATTACCGTGTTAATCAGACCATCCGTATTAAATACAGCCCTCCAGAGAATCGCTATGGCAATGGAGCCGCCCAGGATGGATGGGATGTAATATGCTGTCCTGAAAAAGTTCACGCCCTTCAGCTTGAAGTTAAGAATATACGCGATAAAGAGGGCGAAGGCCAGCTTTAGGGGCACGTCGAAGATAGCATATTTAAACGTCACCACAAAGGCCCTGATGATGTCCTCATCCGTAAATATCTTCTCATAGTTCAGAAGTCCGGTCTTTGTTATTCCGTTGAACAAATCATAGTTGGTAAAGCTGTAGTACAGCGAAGATGCAAATGGATATACCTTGAACAGAAGAAATCCAACCAGCCACGGCAGAATGTAAAGCAGGCCGATATTCAGCGCCCAGAATCCTTTCTTTTTTTTCATACGGTTACCTCCAAACCTATTAATTTAAATAGCTCTCATACTTCTCCCTGAGCAGCGTACCTGTGCTGCACCCCTTCTGGATAATGTATGCCAGCTGCTCATGCGGGCCCGGATTTTCTCCTGCCAGCATGGCCTTTAACCTTATGCGGAACATGTCCTGGAGCGCCCTGTAATGCTCGTATATTTCCGGGGACATCTGCTCTATTGTATCTATCAGCAGAACCATCTGGTCCATGCCGGGCGTTTTCAAAGTCTTAAAATATGTAACAATGCTGTCGTAATTTTCCCTGTGTTTTACTGCTTTCCTGACATCCATCTTATTCCTGACACCGCCTTTTCCTGATAATCCGCCGCGCCTTTTCTGCCGCCCCTCTGTCTGAGGCAGGCCAGGGTGCGGGCCGCCCGGTTCCTGTCCGGCGGCCCTGCCTTTTATTCCGTAACCATTACCTGTCCTGAAGTCTCATTAATATCAGAAGTTATAGCAGTCGTCAATACCCTTCATTAAATCTTCTGCTGCCTCGGCGGAACTGATGTCGCCGGCGCTCAGCTTTCCAAATACTTTATAATATACGCCGTCCGGGTTGGCCTTCAGGTCGTTGTGCTCAAACATTGGGTCCAGAGGGAATTTGGAGTAAGCCAGAACCTTTGCGTTGGCTTCCATAACCAGCTTGTCGCCGATTCCCTTTTCCTCCAGAATCTTTACACCCTCTGCTGAGCATGGAATGCCCCGCTCCGTGCCGCAGATTTCAATTGCCTCGTCATCATTTAATAAGTAGTCAATGAGCATGGCTGCTTCCTTTGGATGGGCAGAATTTGCAGATACTGCCAATGCCATGGAAATCTTGGTAAAGCCTCCATTGTAATCGCCAAAGGTAAGGAAATCTCCAATAACCAGCTCCTGGCCCGGCTTTGTGGTACTCTCGGCAATTGCCTTCTGCACCTTGGAAACTGCGGAATCCCACTCAAACACACCTGCGTACTTGCCGTCGATAACCTTTGCGTTCTTGTCTAAGGAATCAGCCATATCTCCCTGCAGGGTAGCGATGGTAGGAATCACGTGTGCCTCCTCCAGCTTTGTCATAAAGTCCATGCCTGTCTGAATCTCCTCAGCCGTATACTGAAGCTCCCCGTTTTCAACCCACGGCTTGCCGTATACGCTCTCCAGATAGTATACCAGGAAGATGGCCCTGTCATATTCCATCATGGCCAGAGGGTAGTAATCCTCATTGTAAGCCTTGAACCTGGCCCCTGCCTCCAGAAGGGATGCCTCATCTGTAGGAATCTCACACCCGACCTCCTCAAAGGTCGTCTTATTCCAGTAGAACAGGCGTCCTGTCAGGGCCACCGGCACTGCCATCAGCTTGCCGTCCGCCTTGCACTGGTCCAGGCTGTCCTGGGAAAACTGGGTCAGGTCCAGGACATCGCTGTAATCCTCCAGGTTTGCAAAGTTGGTTCCGTTCCCGCTGTAGGATGTAATCCAGTTCCAGTTAATCTGCATAACATCGGCTGCATTGCCTCCCTGGATGGCCAGGGACTGCTTCTCTTCCCATCCGGTCCAGGCGCCGTACTCGCATTCCACCTTAATGTTAGGATACTTTGCCATGAATGCATCCACTGCCTTCTCGGTCGCCTCATGTCTGGAATCACCGCCCCACCAGCAGAACTTAATAGTCACGTCCTCAGACCCGCCCTCTGCTTCCTTGCCTTCTGCCTGTGCCGCCGTGGTGGTTTTGCTTCCGCTTCCTGCGCAGGCTGTCAGTGATAACGCCATTACAGATGCCAGGGCCAGTGATACTGCTTTTTTCAGGTTTTTCTTCATCATTTCTCTCCCTCTCTTTTCTTTGTCTTTGCTTGCGTTGTTGCAAAGGTTTGCATCTATATTATAAAAATTATGCATATCTGCTATTTGTAAGCTGTTACAATTCGTTAATTTTAAGCAAACATGCATCGTTTTTCTTTGTGATTTTATAGTATCACTATTTATACCATATGTCAATTGTCTGTTTCGTATAGTTTTACATTATTTTTTCGTGCAAATCATCCAATTCTTTTCCAACTCTTTTTATGATAAGATAGACTCATGATTAAAAAAATGGATTTTAAAGTTTTCAAGGACATATTGCACTGTAATTCACCCTTGCTCCAAGGGAATTATTATCTCAAATTACTATTGTTTTGTCTGCAAACGTTTACACTTCCATTTTCCAAAGACGCCTCTAATCAGGCTCATGTATGCACATCTGTATAAAGGAGAGTTAACATTATGAAAATACTGGACCGTTACATCGACCAGCTGATTGAACAGAGCACCCCTGAGTCCCCTGTGTGGAACATCGAAAAAATCCGGGAGGGTTCAGACTCCACCTGGAACTATATTGACGGCTGCATGATTAAAGCCATCCTGGAGCTCTACCTTATGACAAGGAACAAACGGTATCTGGACTTTGCAGACACCTTCATTGATTACTTTGTAAGGGAGGACGGTTCCATTAAATCCTATGACCCCAAGGAATACAACCTGGATAATGTAAATGCAGGAAAAACCCTCTTTGACCTTTACAAGCTGACAGGAAAGGAAAAGTACAGAAGGGCTATGGATACTGTATACAGCCAGTTAAAGGAACAGCCCCGCACCTCCACCGGAAACTTCTGGCACAAGAAAATCTATCCCAACCAGATATGGCTGGACGGGCTCTACATGGCCCAGCCCTTCTATATGCAGTATGAGGTGGAGTATGATAACTGTAAAAACTGCGATGATTCCTACCAGCAGTTTCTGCAGGTATATAAACGGATGAGGGACCCGCTGAACGGGCTGTACTACCACGCCTACGACGATTCACGCCAGATGTTCTGGTGCGATAAGGTAACCGGTTTGTCGGAGAACTTCTGGCTCCGGGCCATGGGCTGGTACGCCATGGCGCTCATTGACACCATGGAGGTCATGCCGGACTCCATGTCCGCACAGAAGGAACGGCTGAACGTCATTTACAGGGAGCTGATTGACGCCATGCTTCCTTACCAGGACCAGGCCACCGGCATGTGGTACCAGGTTGTGAACCGCGGGGGCATCGCCCCTAATTACCTGGAGGAATCCGGCTCCGCCATATTTGCCTACGCCATCATGAAAAGCGTGCGTCTCCGGTACCTTCCCGGAGAATACTTTAAATACGGCCAAAAAGCATTTGAAGGCATCTGCAGCACATACCTTTCCGAAAAAGACGGCAGACTCCAGCTGGGCGGCATCTGCCTGGTTGCCGGGCTGGGCAACACGGACATGCGGGAGGGCACCTTTGAATATTATATGAGGGAGCCGGTTGTGGAAAATGAGGCCAAAGGAATCGCACCCCTTATCCTGGCCTACATTGAGACCATGTTCCGCTGTCAGCCATAAACAGACCGTAAAAGTGATTGAACCCAAGGGCTGTTTTCAGTATAATAATACTGGAAACAGTCTTTTTCGCATTTTTCTGTTTCCGGAAAGGCAAATATATGAATATAAAACATTTTGATATTATAGTCACGGAGCAGGAATGCGGCCACGAAAGGGCCTCCCATGAGCCGGCGGACCTGACTGCCTATCTGCTGGACAGCCTGCCCCACAAACCGGAACTTCTCCGTCCGGCCGTCATCATATGCGCCGGAGGCGGGTACGGCTTCGTGTCCCCCAGGGAAGACCAGCCAATTGCCATGGAATTCCTGGCAGCGGGATGTCAGGTGTTTTCCCTGCACTACAGCGTTGCTCCGGACACGTTTCCCGTGGCCCTCATGGAGCTGGCCAAATCCGTGGCCTTTGTAAAAAGCCATGCCAGGGAATGGAATATTGACACGGAGCAGGTTATGGTGTGCGGTTTTTCTGCAGGAGGCCATCTGGCCGGCTGCCTGGGTATGATGTGGAACCGCGAATTCCTCTGCAGGCCCCTGAATATTGCTCCGGAGGATATACAGCCAAAAGGGATGATTCTGTGCTATCCGGTTGTCACGTCCGGAGAATTCGGGCACCAGCGCTCCTTTGAACAGCTTCTGGGCAGCAGGGCCGGCGACCCTGAACTCAGAAGCCTGGTTTCCCTGGAGCTTCAGGCAGGCCCCCAGACGCCCAGGACCTTCCTGTGGCACACCTGGACCGACCAGTCCGTGCCCGTGGAAAACTCCCTTTTGCTGGCCCGGGCCCTGCGAAAAGCCGGCGTCAGTCTGGAGATGCACCTTTACCCCCATGGACGCCACGGGCTGTCCCTGGCCACGGATGAGGTTTCCGACTCCACAGGCGACTGCCTTGTGCCCCATTGTCAGGGCTGGATGGAACTGGTAAAAGAATGGATAAAAGAAAAGGACAGGGAATGATATGTTAAAAGAAGAACGGCAGGCATTAATCTTAAACAAGCTCCACTCCTCCGGCAAGGTCGTGGTTAGCAGGCTGGCGGTGGAACTGAATGTATCTGAGGATACCATCCGCCGCGACCTGCTTGACCTGGACCAGAAAGGCCAGGTCAAACGGGTATTCGGCGGCGCCATTCCCATGGAGCGCCCGGTCATCAACTTCTTTGACCGCGAGACAACAGACGTGGAATTAAAGCAGCGCCTGGCGCTGAAGGCCCTGGACTTTCTGGAAAAAGACCAGCTGGTGGCCATTGACGGCAGCAGTACCAACCTGCAGTTTGCCAAGAACATCCCCAACGGCCTGAAGCTGACCGTGCTGACCAACAGCTATTCCATTGCCCATGCCTGTTCCATGAAGGACCAGGTGGACGTGATTGTCCTGGGAGGAAGGCTGTTAAAGGAATCCATGACCAATGTGGGGGAAACAGCAGCCAGCCAGGCAGCGCTTTACCACCCGGACCTGTGCTTTATGGGCGTATACGCAATCCATCCCGAATACGGCATGACCATCCCATATCCGGATGAGGTCAGCATAAAGAGACAGCTGATTCAGTCCTCCCGGAGGGTCATTGCCCTGGTAAACCCCATCAAGCTGAACACCGTGTCCAGGTACCATGTGTGCGGCATCGAAGCCTTTACCACCCTGATTACAGATAACGACGTGTCCGGGGAAATGGCTGTGGATTACAGGAATAAGGGGCTGGATTTCCTATAGGACTGCGATTTTTTGCGTTACTTTTGCGGTATTTTCTTCTCACTCCAGCACCTTTCTGTGTGCTTTTTAATAAAAATCGCATATTAACGCACTTTTTTGCAATATTTTGCTTGACATAGCATGTATATGCGCTATAATACACTTAGAGATAAAAAGGAAACGGGCAGGAGAGCCTGTCCCACACATTTTAGGAGGGTATTTACTATGAAATTTTTTGTGGACACAGCTAATGTTGAGGATATTAAGAAAGCCAATGATATGGGCGTCATCTGCGGCGTTACCACCAATCCATCCCTGATTGCAAAAGAGGGCAGGAACTTCGCCGAAGTCATCAAGGAAATCACCGATATTGTGGACGGACCTATCAGCGGTGAGGTTAAGGCCACCACAGTAGATGCAGAGGGCATGATTAAGGAAGGCCGTGAGATTGCAGCCATCCATCCCAACATGGTAGTTAAGATTCCCATGACAGTAGAAGGCTTAAAGGCTGTAAAGGTACTTCACGCAGAGGGTATCAAGACCAATGTTACCCTGGTGTTCACATCTGCACAGGCCCTTTTAGCTGCACGGGCAGGCGCATCCTATGTATCCCCGTTCCTTGGCCGTCTGGACGACATCTCCATGCCCGGCATTGACCTGATTTACGACATCACCGAGATTTTCCAGATGCACAACATTGAAACCGAAATTATTGCCGCCAGCGTGCGCAACCCGATTCACGTTATTGACTGCGCCAAGGCCGGTGCCGACATTGCAACCGTTCCTTACAAGGTTCTGGAGCAGATGACAAAGCATCCTCTGACCGACCAGGGCATTGCCAAATTCCAGGCTGATTATAAGGCTGTGTTTGGGGAATAAAAGGAATTGGGACAGTGCGAGGTTTGCAGATGGCGTGGGTGCATCCGTCCGTGAGCCAAACAGGGGCGGAGGAGCCGGAATAACTAAGATACATTCCACTCACCCGCTGCGTACTATGGCATCTGCATCGTTCATATTCCAAATCAAAAAAGAAAAACGGTATGCCAGGATTGACGGCATACCGATAGAGATAAAGGGGCTGTAAAATAAGTCCCTAATTAGGAACCGCCAGAACCGGAAAATGCCAGTTCTGGCGGTTCTTGGTTTTCTTATCACCACAAGGTTCGCATTCATAGAGTTCTTCCGTTCTCCCATATTGGTTCTTATAAACAGGCCGCTTGCATTTGAAGCAGAACCTCTTTCCGTTCGGGCAGAGCAGGCTTCCAGCGTCATCGGCAACTGGATATCCGGGAAAATGTCCATATATTTCACGGAACTTCTCCATCAGTGGTACAAAGCATTCCATGTCTGATACCCCTGGCAGGGCTGCACTGAAGTTTGACGCGCTCCCTGCCGGTCATTCTGCTTATTTCTTTATTGCTGCGGATGGTTCACTACACGAATCGGCTTCCCCTCTAAAAAAGCTCTTACATTCTCTGCGCACATCTCCATTATTCTCTGTCTGCTCTCCTTTGAAGCCCAGGAAATATGAGGTGTTATCAAGCAGTTCGGCGCTTTAAGAAGCGGATTATCCGCTCTGACAGGCTCTGTTGAAACAACATCCACCGCCGCAGCTGCTACCTTCCCCCTGGTCAGCGCCTCAGCCAGATCTTTTTCCACAATCAGCCCGCCTCTAGAATTATTGATAATGATGACCCCGTCCTTCATATTGTCAATATTTTCATTACAAATAATCCCTTCCGTCTCTGAAAACAGAGGACAATGCAGCGAGATAACGTCCGAACGTTTTAACAGCTCCTTAAGGGTCACATAAGCCGCACTTTCCATTCCTGTCATACTTGGTTCACGGTCATAGGCAATCACTTTCATCCCCAACGCTTTCGCAATTTTTCCTGTAGTCTGGCCAATTCTTCCAAATCCAATAATTCCCATGGTTTTTCCGGCAAGCTCAATCAACGGGTAATCCCAGAAGCACCAATCCCTACAGTCAGTCCATTTTCCTTCAGCCACTTTCTGGCTGTGATATCCTATGTGATGACAGAGCTCCAGCAGCAAAGCAATCGCAAACTGTCCCACCGCCATCGTCCCGTATGCAGGAATATTTGACACTGGAATGTTCCTCTGCTTCGCATATTTCACATCTACCACGTTATATCCTGTTGCCAGAATACCAATAAAGCGAAGCTGGGGACATGAGTCAATCACATTCTTTGTCAAAGGAGTTTTGTTTGTCAAAACAATCTGTGCTCTCCCGATTCGGCTTATAATCTCGGCCTCGTCCGTCACATTCGTGCGGTCATAAACAGTGAGCTCACCACATTTTTCAAGTTCCTCCCAGGATAGGTCGCCCGGATTTTCTGTATAACCGTCCAGCACTACAATTTTTGTCATATTCATGCTTCCTTTCTTCCATAACCACTCAGCAAATGCAGGCAAGTCCTTCTCCGCTATTAATTACCGAATCTTCACTCCATCGCTGACCAGCTGAGCCTGCAGCTTTGAAACATCCATATTGCGCAGAGATACACCTTCTTTTATGGATAAAGCGCAGGCTGTTCCTGCTGCCTGTCCGGTTGTCGCGCAGCAGACCATCATTCTCACGGTCTGGATGGCATCATCCTCACATGAAGCGCACCGTCCGGCTACTGCAAGATTTTCCAGTTTTTTCGGCAGAATCATTCTGTAGGGAAGCTGGAAATGTGCATCATCCTTTGACACAACCTCTCCGTCAATAAACGTTGTGAAAACGCCGATTGTATCATCAAACTCTGCGTGGCCTAAAACATCTGCCCGGCAGACGCTGTACTCCCCCCTGATTCTGCGCGTCTCCCGAATACCAATCTGTCCCGCCATGGAACGCAGTGTACAATTCTCAAATCCCATCTCCTTCGCGTAATCCCTCAGCACATCTACTGCCCACATGACCTGCTGACGCCCCATAATCTCCGCATGGGTCAAATCCCACACATTGGTGCCGTCAATTCCATTTTCCAATGTCAGATTCAGACTTGTAAATTCACCGTTAGGCGTAAGCTCCTTCCAAGCTCCTCCATCGCGGTCTACAGGCCATCGGCCATCCTGTTTTGCCCGTCTGAAAGGAAGCTTCAAACCGTGTGTATCCGGATTGGTTGTTTCAGGATTGCTCTCAATATAATTGCGGAACATTTTTGTATCCACACCCGAAACTCCAAAGACCATTGTTACAGGAAGCACCTGTCCATTATTGTCTTTTCCCTGTTCAAAGTCAGCTCCTGCCCTCGCCGCAACATCACCGTCTCCGGTGGCATCTACAATCCGGTCGGCAAGAATTGCACCACGTCCAGACTTGCTCTCCACAATAACTCCCTTTAGGACATTTCCCTCCATAACAACATCTGTTACAAACGCATGCAGCAAGGGACGGATTCCTTCCTCCGCGATCCAGCAGTCCAGCATATATTTATATTTTTCCGGATTAATAAAATTTCCTGTGCCGCGGTCATCATGCTGGGTACCGCCGCAGGCAACCATACGGTCATCAATCTCCTTTGATATTCCCTCAGCAGTATATGTATTCTCATTAAAATACCATGTATAAGATTCCACTTGGCCGACGGAAAGCGCTCCGCCAAAGCACCCGTATCTCTCAACCAGCATGGTCTGTGCCCCGCAACGTGCAGCTGCAACAGCTGCCGCTATTCCTGCCGGACCGCTTCCTACAACAAGCACCTGTGTTTCTGCAATTACCGGTACTTCTCTACTTGCACATACAACTGTTTTCATTCTACTTAATCTCCTTTTTTATAAATTTTACCGCAAATGTCAAAAAATAATTGTCATGTCCTGGTATGACAGCATCTGCGTGCTCCGATATCCAATGTATTGTTTTTGCCGAAGCTTCCTGGTTTTCACTTTTAAAATACCCTTTCTGATGGGCGTAATGCTCCTGGGTCATCACTGCATCTCCTGCGATTAGCATATGACCTAAATCAGTATCAAACAAAAGCCCTGCAGACCCTACAGTATGTCCCGGCAGACCGACCACCTCAATTTGAGGACTGATTCGCTTTTCCACGCCCTGGAGCCTCATTCCGTCTAATCCCACATCATTAATTAAGGCTCGGAGTCGATCCTGTTCTTTTATTCCGCAGCACCATCTGGCATGAGGAAACATTCCAAGCCCCTCAAAATGGTCTGTATGTCCGTGCGTAACAAAAACCGTATCCACCTGTTCCGCTTTCAAACCTGTATGGCTATCCAAAAGGCGAATCATTTCTTCCCCTTCACGAGGCGGATCCACCAGAATCACATGCCCGCTGTCCCACAAAACCGTACTGCTGCAAATTCCCGGACGAAGCGGTTTTTCCTCCGCTTCGCCCCAATAGCGGTTTCGGCTTACCTGACCGATATTTAACATTTTCCAGCTAACCATGTCAGTTTACCTTTCTTCTGTGCAGGTCATCCAAGCTGATCCTATTCTTCTCATCCATGCAGACAGCCACGCTCTTTTCAACCTGCTCCACACTTCTCATTCCCAGCAATGCCGTATTTACGAAGGGATTAGACAGTACAAACTGAATCAATGCAGGCGCATAATCAAAGGTATTCTGCGGGTTTACCATCTGGATCCACTTTTGAAAAATTCCAGATGTAAGTGTACGCATGGTAACTATACCCATGTTTTTTCGTTTACAGTATTCCATGCTCCCGCACTTAAAAAACGGATCGTAGGGGTGTTCAAACATCAGATTATACTGAACCTGCACCACATCGAACATACCTGTATCTATCATTCTGTAAAATTCAGGGTTCTGACATTCACCGGTAATACCCAGGTGGCAAGTCAGCCCCTGTTCCTTCGCTCGAACCATCTGACTTACCATTCCTCCGTCTTTCAGGAGCTCATCTGTCAGCTCCGGTGTGTAATAGTCGCCATGCACCTGCAGCAAATCCACAGAATCCATGCGCAGCCTTTTTAAGCTTTCTTCCAAAGATTTAAACACATTCGGTTCTTCCGCATACCTAACCTTAGTTGCCAAAAACAACCTATCTCTTTGTATTCCATCCAAAGCTTCACCGATAATCCGTTCACTCATGCCGTCTCCATATCCGGGTGCTGTATCAAAATAATTAATCCCCAGCTCAAAGGCCCGTTTTACCGCCCTTAAACCGCAGTCATAGTCATCTGAGTTCTGCGGATCATACTCCTCTACGTAATTTTTTACGCCAGCCGGTACACCGCCAAAGCCAATCCGGCTGACCCTTTTTCCGGTATTTCCTAAAATTGTATATAGCATAGACCAAATCTCCTTACATTGACAATGTCTGTGAACCAAATTATAATATATTCATATTTTTTCAAATTTACTTTAACCTGATGGAGGCATCATGAATTTCCTTCAATTAAAATATTTCCTCACAATTTGTGACTATCAGAGTATCAGCAAAGCCGCTCTCAAGCTGTATATATCCCAATCAGCCCTCAGCCAGCAACTCATCCATATGGAGCATGAGCTGGATGTACAGCTTTTCAACCGCCATGGCAGTACCCTGACCCTGACAGAAGCAGGACGCCATTTCTACGAAAGCTCCCACAAGATACTTTTTGAATTTCAAAACACGCAAAATATTATGGAGTCTCTGAAAGAAAATGGAAGCAAAACAGGAAAAGGACATATTACCATTGCTGTAACCAAAACAAAATCCTTTATGATCCTCGTCTATCTGCTCCCCAGCTTCCAAAAAAGATATCCTGACATTGAAATTGAAATTGTTGAAGTCGACTCCGGTGAGGTCGAAAAGCTCATCAATAACGGCTCCGTGGATCTGGGCTTCTGTTTTGGCAACTCCACCACCTCTATCATCTACGAGGAAATTTACAAGGAGCCCATTCTGCTTGCAATTCCGCCTCAGACCGAGCTGAAGTGTACGCCCGCAGAAAACAGTTTCTCTTTTCCCTCTATCCATTTTGACAGCTTTTTCCAGGAGCCCTTTATTATAGGTACAACCGGATATCTACGGGATTTCACCCTGGAAATCTTCAAAAGCCACGAGAAACCTCTTAACCTTGCACTGGAAACCGCAGTTCCGGCTTTCGCTCATCTGCTTACTGCGGCAAATGTTGGATGCACCTTCATCGGAAAGCTATCCACATTTATCGAACCCATGCACATTGACAAGCCCCATTACTGCCTTCTTGACCCTCCATTTTATCAAAAAGTATGTATTGGCTACCACAAGCAGCGGTATGTCACAAAACCCATGCGCTACTTCATCAGCTATGCTAAGGATGCCATGAGCCTTCCTCCTTTTAATTTTTAGAAAACAATGATTAAATAATGCTGCGTAAAATAAACTTAACCCTTTACACCGCCTTCAACCATGCCGGAAACAATTCTTTTTTGCAGCCCCAGAACCACTAAGATCAGAGGTAGGGAAGAGATAACCGCCGCCGCAGATATGACATGCCACGGAGTATACGTTTCCGTTTCAAACATTGTGAGCGCAATCGTCACTGTTCTTGCTGCTTTGGACTGGTTCAGTACAGAGGCAAATATAAAGTTATTCCACACTGCCAAAAATGTGGTAATGCTGACCGTAAAAACACCTGGCATCACAAGAGGCATTATAATTTTTGTAAAAATCTCAAGTACCGAAGCGCCGTCAATCATGGCGCTTTCTTCTATTTCCATGGGTATGCCTTGAAAATAGCCTGTCAGCAGCCATACCGCGGAAGGAAGTTCCACTGCCGACAGAACCAACGCAAGCCCGGTCTTTGTGTTCAGCATTTTAAGATTGCTCATCATCTGATAAATCGGATTGAGCAGTGTAACCGGAGGCAGCAGTGAAACCGTCAAAATCAGTATAAGAATCAGCTTTTTTCCTCTAATTTGGATTCGAGCCAGAGAATAACTGGCCATTGAGGATGCGATTACCACCAGCAGCGTAGCTATTACGGCAACAGATACACTGTTTACCAAATACTCCCCAAAAGGCTGCGCCCTAAAAACATCCCTGTAATTGTCCAGAGAAATCTTATCTGGGAAAAAAACAGAGGGCACTGCAAACAATTCTCTCATGGATTTAAATGATCCTAAAGCAAGCCAGAAAAAAGGAAATGCAATCGCAATAATGAAAACCACCGTAAATATACCAGTGCCGATACTTCCTATTTTTTGTTTCACGACCTACACCTCCAATTTCGATCTCATGCCATCATAAAACAGGAATGCAATTCCAAGGGATACTACAAATGTTATTACAGCTAGCGTTGAGCCATATCCGTAATTACCAAAGGAAAAATACTGCTGCATCGTATACATCGTCAGACTTGTAGTCGCTGTTCCCGGACCTCCATTTGTCAGCACCTTAATCAGATCATATATGCGAAAGCTGGAGATTGTCCTGAACATGATAGCCACTAAAAGCACCTGGCGAATACTGGGTATGGTAATATAGAAAAACTGCTTTATCTTTCCAGCGCCGTCAATGGATGCTGCCTCATAATATTCCAGAGGAACCATTTTTAATCCCGACAGCATCAAAAGCCCCATATACGGCGTCGTCTTCCATACATCCGCAATAATAACGGACCAAAATGGGGTTCCCCTTCCGGTAATCCACGATGCCGGCGGAAGTCCGAGCATTTCTAGGATTTGATTGATGATTCCGTATGACTCGGCAAACATATAGGACCACATAAGTCCAGAAACGATTGTGGGAATACACCAGGGTACAAGGATTGATCCGCACACAATGGACTTCCCGCGAAATTCCCGATTCATGATTAGTGCGCACACCATTCCAATAATCGTTTCAAGCACCACGGAAATCAGTGTGAAAAACACAGTAAAACGCAGTGACTGCCACATATTCCCATCAGACAGTACTTTTTTATAATTTGCAAGCCCAACCCATTTACCGCCGGTTGCAATGTTCTGAACACGCAGAGAATAAAAGCTTGTCTTCAACGTATTCAGAACAGGATATGCAACAAAGACAAGAAATAAAATCAGAGACGGTATCAAGAAGAGATATCCCATTATAATTCTTTTCCTTTTTTTCATTATCTATCTTCACTCCCTTTTCTTTCTTCATCCCCGGCGGTTATGAGTTGTACCCGCATACCGCATTTAGGTCAGAATCCTTTAACGGCTGTAAATCTCCGCTTCTGTCTCCTGAAGTTCATCAAACACTGCATCAAGTTCTCCTTCGCCAGTCAGAACCTTGGTTACAGCCTGTTGAAGCCCGGCTGAAACCTCTTCATAGTAAGCGGAGCCCGGACGGTTGCGGCAGGACTTTGCGTAATTGATTAGTTCCGCCATGTCCGGTACTTCCTTAATCATTTCAGGATTTTCATATACAGAAGCACGTGCAGGCATTTTTCCACCCATCAAAGCGCCTTTCAGCATGGCATCCTCACTTGTCCAGTAACGAACAAGCAGCTTTGCCTCCTCTTTATGACTGGAAAATGCTGAAATACCAATGTTCCAGCCTCCGTTACAGTTATACTGCATCATATCAGGTGTATCTGCCGGAAGTTCTGCTACCTTCACTTTACCAGCTACAGAAGACTGCTCCGGGTCGTTCGCTGCTGCCAGTGCTGCCGACCAGTCTCTTATATATAAAACCTGTCCTGCAAAGAACGCAGCCTTTACATCCTTAGACACCATTCCCAAAATTCCGTCTATCGCAACATTTTCATCTAAGATTTTCTTCATTGATGCTACTCCGGCTTTTACCTCTTCTGTATTAAATGTAGGCTGTCCAGCCTCATCCAGAACGCTTCCGCCATAATTCCAGATATGCTCCAATGCGCAGCAGGTTAATGCTTCTGCATTCTGCCATGCGGCTGCGTATCCGTATACTCCTGGTTCCCCGGCCATTACAATCTTGCTCTGTTCAATTAACTCATCCCAGGTCTTTGCCGGTTCAAATCCGTACTTTTCCAAAAGGTCTGCCCGATAAAGCATAGCTCCCGTATTTAAAAAGGTGGGCATACACACCAGAGAGCCATTAACACGGCAGCCATCCAAAGCTCCCTGTGTAAAATCTTTTAACTCTTCTTCGGTATAAATGTCATCCAACGGCTCCAGCCATCCGGCTGATGCAAACATTTCCGGCCAGGTACAGTCAATCAAAAAAGCATCCATGCTGTCATCCTTTGCCTGTAAAACCGTACTTAGAGTGCGGACACGATCAGAAGAGCCGGCCGGCATTTCCACAACCTCAACTGTAATCCACGGATACAGCTCCTCAAAAGCTTCCACCTTTGCCTCATTCGCTCCATTTGTAGCGGAATCAGAATAAAGTGTAATGGTAACAGGTTTATGCTCCTCCTGTGCCTGCGTTGCCGCTTCATCCTTCTCTTCTGCTGCTGTCTGGGCTGCCGCCTCTGTTTTTGCCTCAATCGGCGCCTGCGCTGAAGAACATCCGGCAAGTGCTGTCATACATACCATACTGACGGCTGTGACCACTGATAACGTTTTTTTCATTATAACTGACCTCCTATTAAGCAGTTTATTGCCCCAGAATAATTCAGGACGAAGAGCATCTCATCCTGTCATTCCTAGCGGTTATGGCATTATTATATTCCGATGAACACCTTAATGCAAATTCGATATCTCGATATTACTATTAGCAAAATCTAATAGTAGCTTCTGTCTGTCCACGAAAAAAAAAGAAAGAGAATCTCTTGAAATTCAAGAACATTCTCTTTCTTAAACTTAACCGCATTAGAGGCTTCGCGTATGATTGCGGATAAAAGCATCTCCGCAGGCACGCTCTGTTTAATGGCACCAGAACTGCTGTCCTCACTGCAACAAAAGGTGTACGGGTTACGACCATGCAGCATCTCGAATCAAGATTAGGAGAGGATTGGACCGGAGAGGTATCCTTGTCAAAATCGAAGCATCCACAAACCGTATTACATGCTCAGAACACAGTATTGGTACTGCTGCTGTTCCATGGGCTTATCCTTTACCTATGTATCTTCTTCCTCCGTAATCAGTATCGCCTCCCCCAATTCAAACACCTTGGAAAAGGCATACTTATTCTTCTTGGATGTATCCATCAATACATAAACCACCTTTGAATGGTCTTTGACAATTACCTTTTTCCTGGCCTCCCTGTCATCATAGGTGTAGATGCCTCCGTCCGGAATATATCCGTTGGCGCCAATGAACGCCTTATCAAAATACATGTCGGATATCATCTTTTCCGTCAGGGCGCCCAGTACGGATTCCAAATCATCCCTCACCTCTCCCCCCAGCAGGATACACTTTGCGTTCTTGATGGGCAGATTGTCCAGCAGCTCCGTACTGCTGGAAACAATGGTGATTCGTTTTCCCTGGAGATATTTGAGCATCCCCACCGTGGTGGTGCCTGAATCCACATAAACGCAGTCTCCGTCCTCCACCAGGGCGGCCGCCTTCCTGGCAATGACCTCCTTTTCCTCGCTGTGAATCAGTTTTTTCTTGACCACAGGTTCGTCGAAGTCCTCCACCTTATATTTAACCGCGCCTCCGCGCATCACAATGACGCTGCCCTCCTGTTCCAGAGCAGCAACATCCCTGCGCACAGTGGACAGCGAAATGCCAAGTTCTGCCGCCAGGTCTTTTATATAAGAGATGTCCCTCTTTTTAATGCTTTTCAGTATCTCTTCTTTTCTCAACTCAGGAACCATATGCTTACCCCGTTGTTTCAATCCATGCACATTTTGCCGAACTGTAATACTCCTATTATACCAAAGGGCCTGTCCTTAGTTCAACCATATTTTTTGCATTTTCTGTCATATTTTTTCACTTTTGTCCATGGGCAGGCTGCAAACAGGATTCAGACACCGGGAACCAGGCTTTCATCTATCTCGTTTAAACAGGGCATGGCCTCCTGGGCTCCTATCTTTGTCACAGTTATGGAGGCTGCCCTGGCTGCAAAGCAGCAGGCCCGGCGGTCCGTCATACCTTTATATTTCCCATAGGCAAATGCTCCTATATAGGAGTCCCCTGCCCCGGTGCTCTCCGTCACATGCTCCACCTTTACGGGTTCAATGGATACCGTTTCTTCCTTACCCAACAGCATGCTGCCCTTGGAACCCAGGGTGACAATGACAGTACCCTCTGTCAGCTGGCTCAGCCTGTCTGCATGGGCCCTGACCATTTCCCCATCCGTTATGTCTACTCCGGCGTAAAAGGACGCCTCTGTCTCATTGACTATCAGGCAGTCCACCAGCTTAAGCACTTCCCTGTCCAATTCCTTGGCCGGAGCAGCGTTCAGTATGGTGTATACATGATACTGTTTTGCCTTGCGGATAATATGCTCCACCACATTGGTGGGAATCTCAAGCTGGAGAATGATGATTCTGCTGTTCCTGACCAGTTCATCCAATCCGTCTATTTCCCTGGCCGTGATATCAAAATTGGCGCCTGTGATGATGGAAGCATACACAGTCCCATCCTCCAGGGCGTGGACCACGCCCACTCCCGTGGGGCTGCTGCTCCTGCCGATGCAGGAACAGTCCACGCCGTAATCTCTTAACTTTTCCACCAGTGTATCGCCAAAGGAATCCCTCCCCACCTTGCCGACCATAATGGTATCAATTCCCAGTTTGGCGCACTGCACTGCCTGGTTGGCGCCCTTTCCTCCTCCGGAATAGGTTATGCTGTCAGCCGTGTATGTCTCCCCTAAAAAAGGCATACGCTTCTGCTTCATGATAATATCATAGTTAAGGCTGCCGATAACACAAATGTAATCTCTCTTGCAATCTCTCATTGTTGCCACCCCCACATGCGGTTATTCTGCCTTTGCCTTTTTATTCAGTCTCATGGCTGCCAGTTTTTCCTGGATTACATCCACGTATACCGCAAATACTATGATAAGACCTGTGGCGATATACTGCCAGAATGTATCCACACCGCAGACCACCAGCCCCACCTTAAGGGCCTGGAGAAGGATTGCACCCAGAAACGTGCCTATGATGCTGCCCTTACCGCCGGCCAGGCTGGTGCCTCCGATGGCCGCCGCCGCAATGGCATTGGTTTCGTAGCTGGCTCCTGCAGCCGGCTCGCCGGTTCCCAGCTTTGCCAGCATGACCATTCCTGCAAAAGCAACGCAGACACCGCAGATAGCATAGGCCATGATTTTATTGAAGTCCACATTGACGCCTGACAGGCGCGTGGCCTCCTCATTGCTCCCAATGGAGTACAGATAGGTGCCGAACTTCGTGTGCTTCAGCAGGATATAGGCTGCCACGGTCACAATCAGGAACAGAATCATGGATGAAGACAGGGTGCCGATTACATCGCCGTCCATGATATCCCTGAAGTTCTGGGGAATGTTAAGCACAGGCCATCCTCCCGTTATCAGGTAGGCAACGCCTCTGTACACAGACATCATGCCCAGGGTTGCCACAAAAGGCTGCAGCTTCATCTTAGCCACAAGGATTCCATTGACAAGCCCCAGTACAAACCCTATGGCTGCGCCTGCAAATACAGCCGCAAAGGGATTCAGTCCCATGACCAGGAAATTACCCACGCTTACAATTACAATAGCCAGTGTGGAGCCCACTGTCAAGTCGATTCCGGCCGTAATGATGACCAGGGTCATACCAATGGCCAGAAGGCCGTTGATAACGGACTGGTCCAGGATATCAAGCAGGTTGGACGGCGAAAAGTAAATGGGCTGTATGACCCCAAACACCACCATGATTACAGCCAGCGCAGCAACTACTTCTAATTCCCTTGAAAACTTCTTAATCATATTCTTCATAGTCAGCCTCCCATCGCAAAACTCATTATGACTTCTTCATTCAGTTCGTCATGGTTCAGAAATCCCATGATTTTTCCTTCCCTCATGACCACGACCCTGTCGCTCATGCCAATCACCTCCGGCAGCTCTGAGGACACCATGATAATGGCCTTTCCTCCTGCTACCAGCTCCTCCATCAGGCGGTAGATTTCCGCCTTGGCCCCCACGTCGATACCCTTTGTGGGCTCGTCAAATATAATGATATCGGCATCCGTGGCCATCCACTTTGCGATAATGACTTTCTGGGCATTTCCGCCGCTCAGGCTCTCTGTCAGGTAATCCGGATCCGCCGGGTGCAGGTTCATTTCCCCGGTGTAATACATACAATTGTCGTATATTTTCCTGGCGTTCACAAAGCCTCTGGTGCAGAAACGGTTCATGGAAGCCAGGGCCATGTTGCGGGCATTTGTAAAGTTTTTTACAAAGCCCTGGGTCTTCCTGTTCTCAGGTATCAGCCCCAGACTGTACCGAAGGGCATCCTTCGGACTCCTAATGTCCGCCTTTTTACCTTTTATGTAAACTTCCCCGCTGGTATAGGGGTCAGCGCCGAATATGGCGCGCATCACATCTGTTCTCTTGGAACCCACCAGCCCTGCAAAGGATAAAATCTCGCCCCTGTGGAGTTCAAAGCTTATGTGTTCAAACACGCCGTTTCTGCACAGGTCCCTGACCTCCAGCACCACCTCCCGGGAAGCGCACAGCGGATTGTTCCTTACAGCATAGGCGGACACGTCTCTCCCTACCATGTGGCGTATCAGCTCTTCCTTGGATGTCTCCTTCATGTTCAGGGTGGTGATGTATCTTCCGTCACGCAGGATACTGGCCCTGTCCGCAATGGCGAACACCTCATCCAGACGGTGGGTGATGTATAAAATAGTGATGCCCTGGGCCTTCAGCTCCATAATCATCTTAAGCAGGCGGTCCACCTCACGGTCTGTCAGGGCAGAGGTGGGCTCGTCAAAGGAAATGATTCTGGCATTGTGGAACAGGGCCTTGGCAATCAATATCATCTGCATCTCACCGGTGCTTAGGGAGTTCACCCGGTCCCTGCTCCGGAACTTGCATCCCAGCTTTTCCAGAATGACATCCGTCTTCCTGTACATGGCGTCATAGTCCACCAGGAATCCCCTGGTCACCTCATAGCCAAGGGCGATATTCTGCCCAACCGTCAGCTCCGTCACAAGGTTTACCTCCTGATGCACCTTGGCAATGCCAAATTCAATGGCATCATTGGCATTCTTAAAGTCCACCTTTCCCCCGTCAATCTCCACGCATCCATCATACTCCGGGTATATGCCGTGAAGGATATTGAGAAGGGTGGATTTACCTGCGCCGTTTTCCCCCAGAAGGGCGTGTATCTCCCCTTTGTCCACTGTAAAATCCACATTGTCCAGCGCCTTATTGCCGGGGAACTGCTTTGTTATATTGGAAAAATGTATCATTGTCGCCATATTTTATCCCCTCTTTGAAATATCAGCCAGGGGTTTGACCCTCTGGCTGATGATGGTTACCATGCTGTCTTTGTCTATTTTGCGTATACAGGGTCGGTCCAGCCAATGATTTCTTCTGCCGGTTTGTCCACGTTTTCAGCATCAATCAGGGCCTGGGGCGTCCAAAGCACTCTTGGAATCTCCTGTCCGCCCAGGCTTCTGAGCATTACCTCGCCTGCAATCTGGGCCTTATAGAACGGGAAGGAGTCAATGGTTGCGTCCAGCTCACCCCTGCGGATGGAATCATAGGCCTCTCCAATGCCGTCAACGCCAACCACCAATATATCCTTGCCGGAGGACTTCACTGCCTCCACTACGCCCAAAGCCATGGTGTCGTTGTTGCAGAAAATAGCATTCAGGTCCGGATACTGTTTAATCCATGTATCTGCCAGGTCCTTGGACTTCTGGCGGTCCCAGTCAGCATTCTGTTTTGCCACAATCTCAATGTCCTTTGCATTGGCCGCCATCCAGTTTTCAAAGCCCTCTGTCCTCTGTCTTGCCGCAAACGCCTTAGGCATTCCGATAACAATGGCCACCTTGCCCTTGCCTCCCAGCTTATTGGCAATCCACTCCGCCGCCAGTTCCCCGTTCTGGTCCGCCTTGGGTCCTACGAAGGAATCCGCGTTGGCAATCAGTCCGTCGTTTACATTGATAACCGGGATACCGGCTTTCTTTGCATCCTCCACGCCAGGCGTCAGGTTTCCGTCGGAAATAGGAGAAAGGAGCAGTCCTGTGTACTTCTTATTAATCATATCTTTTACAATGGAAAGCTGTCCCTGTTCATCGTTCTCGCCCTGGGCAGAAGTCACGTCTATGGTAATGTTATAACCGGCTGCTGACGCCTTGGTCTGGTATTCGCCGTACCCCTCCCGCAGTGTCCTCCAGTACTCATTGTCAAAGGATTTTGCCACTGCGCCCAGCTTGACTTCGCCGTCCAGCTTCGGAACATCCCCCAGCTTCTCCCTCAGTTCCTCGATGCTGACGCCTGCCTCCTTGTCCGGATTAAAGGTGTCTGCCGCTGCCTCTGTCTGGGCCGTGGAGGCTGCCTGCTTATTCGTACATCCTGCCATGATTCCCGCCGCCATGGCAATTGCTGTCATGGATAAAACCAAACCTCTTTTTTTCATCTTTTCTTCTCCTTTTACATTAAAATAGTTTTTGTTTATAGGAAAGCAACCATCATGTTGCTCACAGCTACTGCGTCATTCTGTTCCACTACCTTCTCCATCCGGCAGAGCCCATAGGTGTCAATGAGCTGCTCAATCCGCCGGCACATCTTTATATTTGCCTCGCATTCCTCCACTGCCTTCTCCCGTTTGGGGAATGTGTCAAAATATATCACGCCCTGGAAATCGTATTTCTTAAGGTAGTACATGACCTCCACTGTCTTCCAGAAATTAACGGTTCCCACCATAAGGCCGTCGTCCGTGGAGCCCTCACCGTCATTGAGGTGAATATTATAAAGCTTTCCCCGTTCCAGCAGCCAGGCCGCTGCAAATGCAGGATTTTCCTTCTTCATCAGCATATGGCAGAAGTCCAGGGTAACGCCCAGGTTCTCCCTGTCCACGTCATGGAGGATGGAAACCGCTGTCCCAAAGCTGTCAATGAATGCATGCACCCTTTCCTCATAGGGCTTATACTCAATGCTCACAGGCACCCCGGAATAATCGCACACATCCCGGAACGCCTTCACAATCCGGTTCCAGTAGCTCACATAATCAATCTGAAAGGAATAATCAAAACCGTCAAACCCCAGCCAGATAATCATCTGGTTCCCCCCCAGCTTCCTGCATGCGTCCGCCGCTTCCCTGCACAGGGTTATGGCGTCCTGGGATATGGCTGGTTCCCGGTTTCCAAATTCACCTCCTATGTACTTGTCCCTGAATCTGAGGTTGATGGCGTTGCACCGCAGTCCGCAGTCCTCCATCTTCGCCTTTATCACCTCTATATCATAGTCAGCAAAATGTTCCGGATAATTCAAATCCACATAGTCCACGCCCTCAATGGCTCCTATGGACCTGAATGCATTCAGCAGGTTGCTGTCAAATCTCAAAAATGAGTTAATCCGTGTGGCATACTTCATATGATTGCTACCTCCTTGTAGCTTCATAATAGCATTTGTTTCAAATTATGTCAATACTTTTCAAATTATTTTATTTCATTTTTTGGCACTAGTTTCTATATTTTTTCATTTGCATTCAGACGCATACAGCATTTTTTGTTTGTACGGGGTGGTTTTCATGGTTTTTCAGGTAGTTTTAACTAATTTTATGACTCTTTTCTGCGTTTTAATGGAATTCGGCTTTTCTCTATGTGCCATATTTTTTCATTTATTTTCATTTCACTGTTATCCATGGTTATCCGGGGGCATCCGGTCATAAAATGATAAATGCCGCAGAAAACAGCTGGACTCCCAGCATCTTTCTGCGGCATTTATTGCCCTCTTACTAAATCTCCAATTAAATTCCAAAGGTTTCAAAGAGCTGTTTACGGTACTCCCTGTCCTTTGAGGCTCTTTCCAAATCATCATACCGTTTCTCAGCCATGAGCAGCAGGTTCAGCCTGCTGACCCGCTCTTCACCTTCTTTTTCTCCTTCCTCTTTTCCCTCTTTTCTGCCGTCCTCAATCAACTCATCAATTGCCCTACACACATCCATCCCCTCCTTCTCACCTTGATTTTCCATTATAGCAGCCAGTCTTTTCTGCTCTCCCAGCAGCGCCAGAAGGGCATTGGCCTCATTCCGGTTCAGCCTGCCAAGTGCGTCGCGATTTTCTTTCACATACTCATACAGCCTCTTTTTATCTGAATTATATTTTATCATACTGAATATCTGCTGTAAACATATGAAGAATACACTCAGATTCTCCATGTTTTGGGGATTAATCTTATAATTGGGTATAAAGTCCCGTATAGCCCCGACCTCCTCCAAACAGTTGTCAAATCTCAACATCTGGTGAAGGCCACATAAAAATGAAGCTTGCTATTTATATAATTTGTATTACCACTTTATATTTTTATATATTTAATAAAAATATAAAAATATTATTGACTAATATCCCCCCCGTGTATTATACTTATAACAAAGTTTAAACCGATATTTTCACACACAAAAGGAGCGGAACGGTATGAGAATCAAATTAAAAGAGGGTATAATAATAGCAATGGCATTATCCTTGTGCATGCCACTCCATGCAGCTGCCGCACAGGGAGGGTATACCGAATCTTTTCAGGAGGAAAACAAGGATACCGAAGCTATCTGCATCATTGATATGACAGAAAAAGTCTATAACTCGCTAACAAGAATGCCAAGCGTCGTGGATGGCAAAACACAAGTTATGGCTTTTTCTGTTGAAAACCTCAAGAGCAATTCTTATGTAGATGGTTATGACTATGGAAAATCACTCAATCCCGGTACAAGACAAACATATTATGTGGTTTGCACTGCAAGAAGCTCCGGAACCACTGCTGATGTTGGTTTGGCATACTATAATAGTAAGGGAAAATATATTATCAACAGCAAAACATCCTTAAGTGGATATGATAGCTACGGGACAGTTTCCGCGACACCAACATTTAAAAATTACGGATACGTAAAAAATACTGGCTCAGCTAAGCTTACCGCATCATATGTATACATGAAATAAAGGAAAACCCCTAATAACTATCGGCTTAAATTTTATAAGGGAGCATCTCAACTATGAAATTAAAATGCAGCATTGTTATATTGGCCACCCTGGCATCTTTTCTTTTTTTAGTAAGCTGCCAAAATACTAGCGGAACAGCAGAAAAACAACAAACCAAATTAATTGAATCCTATTTGCAAGACTTAAAAAACGGTAATACGGAGGAGGCTTCTACAAAGGTCCGATTTACAAAAGCAGAAATAAATGCCGGTTTACCAGATATATTCTGTGATGCCATGCAAGGATATGATTATAAAGAATTAACGATTCATGAAATTAAAAAACTGAATGATTCTATTTATCTTGTAAATGCCACGGTCAATACAAACTTTGACAGCGAGGATAAATCTGAATATATCGATGTTGAATTCAATCCTTTTATTGTATTCTATGATAACGAATATAAAATCGCTTTTGTCAAAGAGCAGGTTCCCCAAAGCTTATATGGAGACTTAAAGGCACTGCCGGATAATTATGATGATAATTTAGACTACATCATATTTGAGGATGGTGATGAAACCTTTAACCTAGAATAGCCCATATGCGCCTGGCAGACGATACAATGATAACACAACATTTTCTGCAATACTACCTGACAGCTATCATCGATAAAAGCAAATATATGTTTATATTTTTATTAAGATGTATTAAAATATAAACAGGAGGTTGTATTGTATGGGAAAAAAATTATCACCAATGGAATATAAGTTCATGGAATTTATTTGGAAATTCCCCCAGGGGGTATACAGTAACTTAATATACGACGAATTTCCCCAGGCACAGGGCACAAAAGGGGCTATTTTATTTCATATCAAAGAAAAAGGGTATGTATCAGTCCAGCAGAAAGGAAAGCAGACCCTCTATACCCCGCTGATTAGCAAACTGGAATATGATAAAATGGCAATTAATATGAGGTTGAAGGATAAATTCGGAAGCAGCCGGTTGGAAAATCTGATTGCAGCATTATGCGGTAAAAAGAGTTTAACAGAACAGCAGGTAGATAAATTATATCAATTGATTGAAGAACTGAAAGAGGAGGATAATGATTAATTGGCTTGAACTGATATTTGTTATGTCAGTTGTATCCAGTATAATGTTCGGAGCTGTCCTTTTGATTGAACGCTTTTATAAAACTGAATACATTGAATACGTATTTTTTATGATGAAAGTAGTTCTAATTATCTTTCTAATCCCCATGTTTATATTGATAACGAAGATTGTCATGGACAGCATGGGGTATACTGTCCATGATATTCATGGGGAAGATATAATGAGTGTCATTTGTTTTAATCGCTACAATATTGCCATGCTTCCCCATATTCAGACTGCTGCAATATGTATGTTCGCCATATGGGGATTGGGGGCTATCTTAACTTTTATAAACTCTTTTATCAAGGGAAGGCGGCTGTTACATCATCTTATTAAAAGCTCTGAAACTATTTCAAAAACAGAACTGGACTGCATAATAGAAAAAGCAAAAACAGAACTGGACATACGAAAGCTGCCTGTGTTATATAAATCTCATCTCATAAGCACACCATTTTTGACAGGAATCTTCAATCCAAAAATCATATTTCCAGGCAGGGATTTTTCCGAGGAAGAATGGGACTTAATGCTAAGGCACGAATTGATGCATCTTAAATCGAATGACTTGTTGTTTAAAGCCATTATTGGCATTGTACACTGTATCCATTGGTTCAATCCCATTGTATATCTATATAAAATAATCTTTTTTGATTTCAGCGAATATGCTTGTGACAAGCGAACAGCAGCAGCTTTTAACTCCAGACAAAAATCGCAATATGCGGGCCTCATCATCAGCCTGGCCGCCACAAGACCGGAATATGAACAGACGGTCACATTCGTTGATCGAAATTACAGGGTGATTGAAAGGAGGGTTAAAGAGATTATGAAAAAACCAACAAAGGAAAAAAGTGCATTATTAATCGGAACAATGGCACTTTTTATATTACTATGCCCAATGGCCTCATATGCTGCGGCATCCGGAGTAATGGAAGCCCAATCTATAGCGGTAAAGAATGAGCTTACGAAAAACATTGAAGAGAGCACTATTTTTCTAAGCCAGGAATCATCCGTAAACATGAGAGCAGATGCAGTAAAGGTCATATTAGTTAATCCCAGAGGAATTAACAATATTGACATGTCTCTCGAAGCAGGCAGCACATATATGTTTGACTCTCTTTCTTTGAAAAAGGGACAGGAAATAACGCTATCAATCGTATCCGATAAGTCTTCCGACCGTTTCTCGGTCAGTATCACTGATAAATCTGGAAAAGGAAAACTCTTCTCATCCAATAAAGGCATGGTATCCGCTGCCTATACCGTCCCTCAGAATGGCGATTATAAGATTTATATGAACGGACCAAATAGCGACAGCGACGATATCCATATCAGCGGAACGATACGGATTGAATAGTGGACGCACAGCAGCACCTGAATTTAGATATTTTACCTGTCTGTTTGACAAGGGACATATCGTAATTAACAGGTGCTGCATTTTTCTATCTGCAAATAGATATTACATAATCCTCACATTTTTAAGCGCCCCGGTCTTGGAAAACTGGGTCCACTCACACACATTCACAGCGTGGTCGCCTATCCGTTCCAGATATTTTGCCACCATCAGCAAATCAATCCCCTGGTCCGCCTGGTCAGGGGAGGATTTGAGCAGATGAATCACATCCTCCTTTACCTGGTTAAACAGCGTATCCACCTCGTCATCCCGGTCAATGATTTCCATGGCAGCATCCAAATCCTGGTCAATGAATGCCTCTATGGCGTCATGGACCATCCTGCCGGCCGATGCAGCCATAACCGGAAGATGCTTCACAATGTGGTATGCATGCTCGCTTTTAATCCTCAGAATCAGCTCCGCGATATCCGAGGCATGGTCGCCTATCCGTTCCAGGTCAGTCACCACCTTAAGGGCCGTGGACACCTGGCGCAGGTCGCTGGCAACAGGCTGCTGGCGCAGTATCAGGGACAGGCATCTGGACTCAATGGCCCGTTCCATGTCATTGACAGTCCGGTCGCCCTTAATCACATCCTCAGCCATCGTATAATCCTGGTCCTCAAATGCCGTAAAGGTCTGCTCAATGGCGCCCTCCACCATGTGGGCCATCTCTTTTAAATCCTGCTTCAATACTTCCAATTCATGTTCGTACGTAACCCTAACACTCAATCTGATTCCTTCCTTCTGCCATCATCCGAAACGGCCTGTAATATAGTCTTCTGTCCTTTTATCCTTTGGCATGGTGAAAAGTTCATCCGTAGCCGCATACTCCACCACCTCTCCCACCAGGAAGAATGCAGTGTGGTCTGCTATACGTGTGGCCTGCTGCATGTTATGGGTCACGATGGCCACCGTGTATTTATTCTTAAGGTCATCCATCAAATCCTCAATCTTCAGGGTGGATATGGGGTCCAGGGCTGACGTGGGCTCATCCATCAAAAGGACCTCCGGCTCCACAGCCAGCGCCCTGGCAATACAGAGACGCTGCTGCTGGCCGCCGGACAGCCCCAGGGCTGATTTTTTCAGGCGGTCAGAGACCTCATCCCACAGGGCCGCCCCCTTAAGGCTGTTCTCCACGATTTCATCCAGCCTGGCCTTGCTCTTAATGCCATGGATTCTTGGTCCGTAGGCAATGTTGTCATAAATGCTCATGGGAAATGGATTTGGCTGCTGGAATACCATTCCTATTTTCTTTCTCAGCAGGGTGGTATCCACCTGGGAATCGTAGATATCCTCATCATCCAGGAGAACGGTTCCATCTATCTTAACGCCCGGCACCAGGTCATTCATGCGGTTTAACGTCTTCAGGTAGGTGGACTTTCCGCAGCCTGACGGCCCTATGAAGGCAGTTATTTTATGTTCATACAAATCCAGGTTTATGTTTTTAAGGGCATGATTTTCCCCGTAGTACAGGTTCAGATTCCGGGTTGAAATCTTTGTTTTGCTTTCCACGCTTAATCTCCTTTGCTGATTGAAATGGTCCGTCATATCCTACGCCCCTGCTTCCACATTAAACCGGCGGGACATGTATTTTGCCAGACCGTTGATTCCCAGTACAATGACCAGAAGGACCACGGCCACGCCAAAGGCTTCGTTATACTTTGCTTTCTGCATGAACAGGTAGAGCTGTATGGTAAGGGTGCCTCCTGATTCAACTATTTTTGAAAACAGGTTCTTTGGAAGGTAATAGCCGCTTCCTGCCGTGAACAGCAGGGCAGCTGACTCTCCCACAATCCTTCCGATAGCCAGAATTACGCCTGTAAGGATTCCCGGCATGGCGCTGGGAAGCAGTATGGTCCGTATCATGTACCATTTTGTGGCCCCGATTCCAAGGGCTCCATGGCGGTAGCTGTCAGGCACGGTCTTAAGGGCTTCCTGGGTGGTTCTGGTTATGAGGGGCAGAATCATAATGGTCAGGGTCAGGGCTCCTGTAAGTATGGAATACCCCAGGCCCAGGGCATTTCCAAAAAACACCATTCCAAACAGGCCAAATATGATGGAAGGGATACCGGACAATGTCTCTGTGGTAAACTCAATCATGCGCACCACTTTTCCCGGCTTTGCATATTCGTTCAGATACACGGCGGAGCCAATGCCCAGAGGGGTGGCCATAAGCAGGGTGATGATTACAATATACAGTGTGTTTATAATATTTCCCAGGATTCCAAAAGTACCCTTTGTGGCGCTGGAGGCCGTGCTTAAAAATGCCCAGGTTACATGGGGAATTCCCCGGACAAACACATAGCCCATTATGCCTGCCAGAAGAAGGATGGAAAAACCAGCGCAGATGTAGATGACAACTGTAAGAAACATATCCAGGCCGCGTACACGCTTACCGTATATGCTGTCCCGGACAACAGACTCCTCATGGACCTGGACTGCAATATCATTTGTCATTCCTGTTTCCTCCCCTCTTTAAAATCCTGGTAAGGCTTACATTGATTATCATGATGAAGGCAAACAGGACCAGACCTATGGTAAAGAGCACCTGTCTGTGAAGCCCTGCCGCATACCCCATCTCCGACACAATGGCTGTTGTCAGGAAGCGGACGGAGTTAAAGGGAAGGGGCAGGTTTACGGAGCTTCCCGACACAAGGCTGATGGCCATGGCCTCGCCGATAGCCCTGCCTGTTCCCAGCACAACAGCTGTTATAATGCCGGATTTGGCAGCAGGCACAATTACCTGGAATATGGTCTGTATCTTTGTGGCGCCCAGGGCCAGGGAAGCGCTCTTTAGATGGGCCGGAACAGACCTGATGGCGGATTCGCTGATGTTGATGACAGTGGGGAGAATCATCAGGGCAAGTACCAGCACAGCTGATATCAGGTTGGCCCCGCCTGTAAACTGGTGGGTTTCAGACCCCTTAAACAGTATCAGCTCCAGTTTGTACATCAGAGGATTGAGAATCAGGATTCCCAGCAGGCCGTATATGACAGAGGGAATGCCGGCCAGAAGCTCCACCGCCGGACGGACCATGTCGCTGAGCCGTTTGGGAGCTACCTCTGCAAGGAATATGGCAGTCATAACGCCGATGGGAACACCAATCAGGATTGCCAGAAACGTTCCTGCAACAGAGGTCAGGATGACAAACAGTATACCGAAGCTGGGGGAAGCTGCGGCAGGCTGCCACAGGGTCCCGAACAGGATTTCCAGCAGCCCCACCTTAAACAGTGCCGGCGTACCGCTGATAAGCATATATAATGTGATGGAAGCAACAGCCAATACGGCGAAAAAGCCGCAGGCAGTAAAGATGCCCTGTGCAGCTTTTTCGACGGCGGACTTGCTGCCATGACAGGAACGTATGGAACATGTCTCCGCTCTCATGCAGGAAGTCTCCTTTCTCTATTCCGATTATTTGTCAACCGCAATCAGTCCAACAGACCTGACAATTTCTGCGCCTTCATCGGAGTAAACATAATCGAAGAGGGCCTTTACAAGGTCATTCTGCCCGCTAATATCTCCCTTGGTAGCCATTACGAACGGACGGCTCAGGAAATAGGTGCCTGCCTTGATGTTTTCCTCTGTGGGCTCGGCGCCTTCCAGCTTCACGGCCTTTACCGTGTCATCCAGTACATCCAGGGAAACATAGCCAATAGCGCCCGGGGTGGAGGCCACCTTTGCCATCACTGCGCCGGTGCTGTCCAGCTCGTTGCTGTATTTGCACATGTCTTCCAGCTTTAACAGTTCCTCAAATGCGCTTCTGGTGCCGGAACCGGACTCCCGTCCAACCACTACGATGGGCGCGTCATTTCCGCCCGCATCCTTCCAGTTGGTGATTTTTCCTTCATAGATATCAGACAGCTGCTGCCTGGTCAGGTCCTCCACTGCGTTGGCCGCATCAACCACCACTGCAATGCCGTCAATGGCTACAATATTCTCAGCCACACCGTCAGCCTTCTCCTCATCTTTTAAGTTCCTGGAAGAGTTGCCGATATCGGCTGTTCCGTTGCTGACAGCCTCCACGCCTGCGCCGGAGCCAACAAATTCAGCTGTCACCGTTACATTGGGATATTTCTCCATAAAGGATTCGCTCAGGGCATTGGCAAACTTCTCCATAGAGGTGGAGCCCACCATGCTGATGGTGCCGCTTAAATCAGCTGAGGGAGCGCTGCCGTCCTTTTCCGCCTCTGCGGCTGTACCCTCTGTGCCGCCGGCAACACCGGATGTACCCTCAGATGCCGGGACCGTCCCTGCTGTGGTTGCGGCAGCCGCTGTGCCTGCGGGCGCTGCGGTTGTCTCTGTGCCGGTACCGCCGCATCCGGCCAGTATGCCCATGGCCAGAACTGCCGTGCCTAACAGCGCTGTTACTTTCTTTCCACTCATTCTCATCAAACATTTCCTCCTGAATCATTTCGTTTATTGTCATGTTTGTTCTTATCTTTTCTACAGTTTGGAGTATACATAAGATTTACATCCGGAGAAATCATGATATGGTATAGTTTCTGTAAAATGTGTGTAAAGCCGCAGCAGCCGTCCGCTAATCCTGCATGAATCATTAACGTGCATCCCCGGGCACGGCAACGCCAAAAGGCACCTGCCGCGTCAAAAACAGCAAGTGCCTTTTCCATTTAGGTTCATTCTATCCGCTTTTATTCTGTCCGCATCCTGTCTCAGCCTTTACAGACATCCTCCACAATGCGTTCCATCTCTCCCCACTTTTTCTCCATATCCGCCACCAGTCCGAACTGGGTACGGCAGCGGTCCAGGTTGTGCTTCTCCCTGGCTGTCTTAAAATAAGTGTCACCGGACAGATAATCCGCCAGGAACCGGATTCCGCATTCCAGGGTCATAAGCCTGGCCCCCTGAGGAAGCATCCTGACCTCGGCCTGGGTAAGGCTTCCCGCACATCCCTCCAGAAATCCCTTTGTGTATGTCTCAAAGAGAGAAAGGGACAGGGATACCTTGCTTAAATCCGTTTCATCCTCCTTCGCGGTATTGGCGCCAAAGCGGATGGAGTCTCCAAAATCAAAGATAGAAAGTCCCGGCATCACGGTATCCAGGTCAATGATGCAGATGGCCTGACCGGTCTTGTCATCAATCATGATATTGTTTAATTTGGTGTCATTATGGGTCACTCTCAGCGGAAGCTCCCCTCTGGCCAGCATATCCATGGCCAGCCCCATATCCTGCTCCCTGTCCATGACAAACTGAATCTCATCCCGGACCCCTGACGCCCGGCGGCAGATATCCTCCTCCGCTGCCTTTGTAAATGCCCTGAACCTGCCCGGAGTGTCATGGAAACCCGGAATGGTCTCTGCCAGCTCCCTGGCAGGATAGTGGGACAGAAGCCTCTGGAAATGTCCGAAGGCCTTTCCGCTCTGGTAAAAATCATCCGGCTTTTCCACCAGGTTATAGCAGGTGGCTCCCTCAATGAAGAGATACATCCTCCAGTAATTTCCCTGACTGTCCACATAGAATGGGGCTCCCTCTCCTGTCTTTATAAGGTTCAGCGTTTCCCGGTCCGGGTCCCCTCCGTTTTTAATGACCTCCTGCCTCAGGAAGGTGGTAACCCCCTCAATATTGTGCATAAGGGATACCGGGTCCCGGAAGATATCCGTATTCATCCTCTGAAGGATATAAGGATGGTTCTCACATATGAGGCGGAAGGTATCATTGATATGGCCGCTTCCATAGCGCTCGCAGCTTACCGCCGCACCATCTGTGACAAAGGCCGCAGCTGCCTCCCTAAGTATATGTTTATCAATTTCTGCGCTCATTTTCCTTATTACTCCCAAAGTTTCTCCGGATATAATCCCTTATGCTTAAGGTCCTTAATGGCGTTTACCACTGTATCCTTATCCTCCTTATAGGTGACCCCGTACCAGCGGTCCACGCTTTTTAAGACAGTCACCTCCGCCAGACCTGCTTTGAGAAGTTCATCCACCACAAAGGGAAGAAAATACTCACACTTCATGGGATTTACAGGCAGGTTTTTATCCAGGAAGGCTCCAAATCTGTTTTCCAGCTCGCCCAGGATACTCTTTGTGAAGCCCCACATGTTCATGGAAACAATGGTGGATTCCGGAAGCTCTGTCCATGTGGCGCCGCCGTCCTCCGTATATTCAGCCTGATTCCCGTGTTTTTCAATTCTGGTCCGCTCACGGATATCCACCAGACGGCTGCCTGCATCGGTCCGGCACACCCCTCTTGCCACATATCCATTCTCTGTCAGGGTATTGTACAGTTTATAGCCCACCATGGTGTACTGGTACCGGTCCGTGTCCTCCACGGAGGCCAGCTGGTCATAAATCATACGGAAGGCTTCTTTGCCATAATAATCATCTGCATTGATTACCGCAAAGGGTCCGTCAATCAAATCCCTGCAGCAAAGGACTGCATGGCCTGTACCCCAGGGCTTCACCCTGCCCTCAGGCACCCCGTATCCTTCCGGAACCTTATCCAGTTCCTGGTAAACATAGGCCACATCCATATATTTGCTGACGCGGTTTCCAATGTGAATCTTAAAATCTTCCTCAATGGCTTTCTTGATAATGAATATGACCTTTTCAAATCCCGCTTCCCTGGCATCATATATGGAAAAATCAATGATGATATTCCCATAGGGGTCCACCGGGTCAATCTGCTTTAATCCTCCGTAACGGCTTCCCATTCCGGCCGCCATGATTACTAATACTGGTTTCTGAGACATGCTGTCCTTCCTCCTCACACAATACATTCTTATCCCTTTACACTGCCTCCGGTCACGCCTGCTAGAATCTTTTCTGACAGGAAGATATACAGGATGAAGGCGGGCAGGAATACAATCCAACAGCCACCGGCCGTACCTTGCCGGAGAAGCCTTAGGGGCGTTGCTTTGTCTGCCTATTTAATCAGCTCTTCCTTATAAAATCCGTGCCGCACTTCGGGCAATGCACACTTACCTTCCCGTGCCCCCTGGGTATACGCACTTTTTGTCCGCATCCCGGACACTTAAAGACGCGGTACTTCCGGCCTTCTGTAAAACGGAATTTAATTTTCCTGAAATACTCCGTTACATAGAACCGAAGACGCAGATATACCTGGTTTTCCTGGTAACGCTTTCCCACGTTCTTTGAAAACATCCGGGCATACAGGCAGATAATACCCGCCAGCTCCAGAAATCCCAGGAACGGGGACAATATCCTTACCCTGACAAAAGCATTTAAAAAAATCAGCGCAAGCACAGCATACATAATGAACTGGCCCAGCTGGTCCATACCATATCGTCCTATCATGAAACGCTGGAATTTTTCCCTCAATTTATTCATCTTTAAACAATCCTTTCCCAATTATCCGGCCTGCCGCCAAGACGCTCCGCCGCAGCCGCGAATCATTCATCCGAGAGTAACTATAACCTAATTTTTGCGGGAAAGCAATGTACAGCCAGGGTTTTAATGATTATTTTATAAATACGGACAGAATGCCTCCTCCCAACAAAATATTTTGCCATCTTGACATTATATACCCTATCTTCTATAATCAAAATTGGTCTTAGGACCGCATTCCATGTTTTAGACATGATAAGAGAGAAAGGCGGCTAACTGAAATATGATTATTAAATGATTGAACAGCAGCAGATAATTTACACACTCCCTTCCCGGACTGTATAAAACCCGGGCGGATTTTGTGTGTCTTTGTCATTTCGTTCAGTCATTCAGGGAATCATATTCCATACGGCCGTATTTTTGCATACCGGGATGTATCTGTATATCCATATACATCCATTGCAGCGGACAGGCATGTCCCGGCAGGCGCACACGCAACGCCCTGACCTGTACATTCCCGTTCCTTCTGCGCTCTTGCAGGCCAGGTTTATTCCCTTCTGAACGAAGTGCGTTCAGGAGGGTTTTTTTTATGTTATTAAATGCACTGAATATTAAAAAAGAATATGGAATCCAGACTGTGCTGGATATAGAAAAACTGGAAATCCGGGACGGGGACCGGATTGGCCTCATCGGACGCAACGGGGCGGGCAAATCCACCCTGTTAGGCGTTCTGTCCGGAAGGATTGCCTGCGACCAGGGCATTGTAAAACGAAATTGCGCCATTGCCGAGATTCTCCAGACCGGAGAGACAGAGGATGAACCTGAGGCCAGGCTTTTAAGCCGGTTAAAGCTCCGGGACAGCGCGGTGAAAAGCGGAGGCGAGAAAACCAGACGGGCCATTGGGGCCGCATTTTCCAGCCAGGCCCCCCTGCTCTTTGCCGATGAGCCCACCACCAACCTGGATATGGAAGGCGTGGAGCTGTTGGAAAAAATGATGGGCGGATACCGGGGCGCCATCCTGATGATATCCCATGACAGGACCCTTTTAGACCGGGTCTGCAATCAGATATGGGAGCTGGACAAAGGAGCCCTGCGGGTCTTTGACGGCAATTATTCGGATTGGGCGGCCCAGAAAGAACGGGAACTGGGTTTTCAGGAATTTGAATACCAGCAGTACCAGAAGGAAAAAAGGCGCCTGGAACGGGCTGCCGACGCCCTGCAGAGAAAGAGCCGGAAAATGGCAAAACCGCCCCGCCGCATGAGCAGCAGCGAATGGATGCTCTACAAGGGCGTGGCCGCTGTCCAGCAGGGTCATGTGCAGAGTAATAAATCTTCTGTTCTGAGCCGGCTGGAGCATCTGGATAAAAAGGAACGGCCGGATGAGCTGCCCCAGGTGTCCATGAAGCTGCCGGATGCAGGGCGGATACGGGCCAGAAATGCGGCCTCGGTCCGGCACCTTACCGTGCGCTACGGGGAACGCATGGTACTGAATGATGTGAGTCTGGAAATAGAAGCAGGCAGACGTACCTTCATCACCGGCAATAACGGGGCGGGAAAGTCCACCCTAATCAAGGCCCTGACTGACAGGGTCCCTGAAACCTTTATTACCTCCGAAGCAAGGGTCAGCTATTTTTCTCAGGACCTGGACACCCTGGACCCCCAAAAGACGGTGCTGGAAAATGTGGCTGAGGACGCCGCTTATCCCCGGCACATCTGCCGGGCCGTGCTGTCCAATCTCTATATGACAAAGGACGATATGTTCAAACCGGTCAGCGTATTATCCGGAGGCGAAAAGGTCAAGACAGCCCTGGCCAAGGTACTTGTCTCCGGCTGCAATTTTATGATTCTGGACGAACCCACCAACCATATGGACGTGTATACCATGGAGGGTCTGGAAAAACTGCTGGGAAGCTATGACGGGACACTGCTGGCCGTCAGCCACGACCGTACCTTCATAAGCCATACAGGGGACGTGGTCTGGCGTCTTGAAGGGGGAACCATACAAAAAGGAACCTTATAGCGTGTTTTTATGTTTCAGGAGATGCTAACCGTTATATTTTCTTGACAATAACGCTTTTCCATTATATGATAGGTTTACTATAATTATCCATATGGAGGAGAAGTATCATGAAAAAAAACGTATTGGGGATTCTACTGGCAGGCACCATGGGGGCCGCCCTTATAACAGGCTGCGGTTCCGGTTCTTCCGGCACTGCACAGTCCTCTGCCACGCAGCAGGCACAGGAATCATCCGCTGACTCCGGGCAGGCAGGGGACTCCGGACAGGCAGCGGACTCCGGGCAGGCAAAGGAAACAGAGGCCGCCGCTTCAAAAACCACGGACCTTCCCGGCCTGACCGGCCATACCCTGATGATTTACTGCGGGGCGGGCATGACCAAGCCCTTTCAAGAAATTGCCGACAGCTTTAAATCCGCCACGGGCTGCGTTATGAACGTAACCTACGCCAATGCCGGACAAATCCAGTCACAGATTACCACATCTGAGGAAGGCGACATGTTCATAGCCGGCTCCGCCGAGGAGTTAAAACCAGTGGAGTCCTATGTATCTGAGAGCAAGGCCCTGGTAAAACACATACCTGTCCTGGCAGTGCAAAGCGGCAACCCGAAAAACATTACCTCCCTGTCAAGTCTGGCTGGGGAAGGTATTGCCCTCATCATAGGCGATGTGGACTCCACTCCCATTGGAAAGATTGCAAAAAAAGCCCTGACCGACGCAGGCATCTTTGACAAGGTACAGATAGAAGCATCCACTACCACGGCGCCCCAGATGGCAACTGCCATTGCTGCGGGAGAGGCCGACGCAGCCATTATCTGGAAGGAGAACTGCGATGCAGCGGGCGTGGAAATCGTGGACAACAGCGGTTTGGAGGATTACATAAAAACTATCCCCGCAGCATCCCTGAGCTGTTCCGGGGACAATGAGGCCAGACAGGCATTTCTGGACTACTTAAATTCAGAGGATGCACAGGAAATCTGGATGAAGTATGGATATGAGATTGCAGAATAAACAAAAGAGGCACAGGGGAACAGACCTGTTCTCGGCCGTGACCATTGCAGTAGCGCTGCTGGTGATTCTTTTCATCGGCAGCGCCATCTGCGCTATTGCAGCCGGCGGAATTTCCTCCTTTGCAGGAACCATCCGTCAGAAGGAAGTGCTCTCCGCCCTGCGCCTCAGCGCGGTTACCGCCAGTCTGTCCACCCTGATTGTCATGGCTCTGGCTCTCCCCACTGCCTATGCCCTGACCCGGACCTCCATGCCCTTTAAGGAGCTGTCCGGCATCATCATTGAGCTGACTTTATCCCTGCCCTACCTGCTTCTGGGACTCAGCCTGCTTATCATGTTTTCATCGCCTGCAGGCAAATGGCTGAAGGAACAGGGTTTTAAAGTGGTATTTGCTCCTGCGGGCATTGTCATGGCCCATATCCTGGTAAACCTTCCCTACGCCATCCGGCTCATCCGTACTGCCTTTGAGGCGTCTGACCAGCGGATGGAATTCATTGCCCGGACCCTGGGAGCTTCCCCCTGGAAATGCTTCCTGACCATCCTCCTTCCCCTCTGCCGCAGAAGCCTTGTCAGTACCTTCATCCTGACCTGGTCAAGGGCCCTGGGGGAATTCGGCGCCACCCTTATGCTGGTGGGAATCACCCGGTTTAAGACGGAAACCCTGCCCGGCAGCATTTACCTGAGCATATCCACCGGCGACAACCAGGCAGCCATGGCAACAGCCATGCTGATGCTGATGATTTCCGGGCTGACCCTCTTTCTCTCCCGTCTGCTCAACAGTCCTGCGGACAGGAGCAAAAGGCAGGTGTACATACGATGAATGAAATAGTTATCAACAATTTTTCCGTGAAAAGAGGCAGTTTTACACTATCCCCCATCTCCCTAACCATCCAGAAGGGGGAAATCTTTGCCATCCTGGGCCGCACGGGTTCAGGTAAGACCGTACTGCTGGAAGCCATCAGCGGCATGTTTCCCGGCAGTACCGGCAGTATTCTATATGACGGAGTCAACATACGGGACATACCGCCCGGCCAGAGGAAGCTGGGCCTTGTATATCAGGACTACGGCCTGTTTCCCCATATGAAAGTAAGAGAAAATATTGGCTACGGGCTGAAGATGCACGGATTTTCAAAACAAGAGCAGGAGCGCCGCGTACAGGAGCTTATGGAAATGCTGTCCATCTCCCATATAAAGGACCAGTACCCCGGTACCCTGAGCGGTGGCGAGAGCCAGAGGACAGCCCTGGCGAGAGCTCTGGCACTGGCTCCCCAGGTTCTTTTATTAGACGAGCCATTTTCAGCCCTGGACCCGGCCACCCGCCGTTCCCTGTATCAGGAACTGCGCCGGATTCACCGGCATTTTGGCTGCACCATCATCTTCGTGACCCATGATTTCCTGGAAGCCCGGACCCTTGCAGGCCGTGCAGCCATCCTTTTGGAAGGGGAGCTGAAAACAGTCACCGACACCTCACGTCTCATGGACGGTCATTTTACCGATGAGGTGGAACGGTTTCTGGGAAGGAATCCGTGATATTGGATGGGGAGTACGGAGCATGGGTACAAATTAATTCTGCGCCCAAGCGCAAGAAAGAAAAGAGGATTATCACAATGACACATATCAATGATGCGCCGTCATTTTACAGAGAATTAAAATCACGTTTCAGGGAGCTGCTGACAAAAGAAGGGATTCTGGGCCAGCAGGTGGTAATCAATACCAAATCCCTTACGCCTGAGGAAGCCATTGGGATTACCGGGCGAAGGGATTTTCCCATCATAACCGGAAAGGACGTGATGGTCCAGGCAGAATGCATGGGCTCCCTGGGACAGGCATTCACCGACGCCCCATCTGCCTTTTGCGGTACGTTGGAAGAAATATGCTCCCTGGACCTGACAGAGGACCCCCACAGCCGCGGATTATTCATAGCTGCCCTGAATGCTGTCATGAAACACCTGGGCAGGGCGGACTGCACGGTCCACTGCCGCAATCAAGGACCGGAATCCTGCGCCATGGATGTGGTCCGGTATATTGCCGGGCGCTGCGGCCGCCCAAACATTGCGCTGATAGGCTACCAGCCCGCCATGCTGGAACAGCTTGCAAAGGAATACCAGGTAAGGGCGGTTGACTTAAGCCCTGCCAATATCGGCCAGGAACGCTTCGGAGTCCTCATTGAGGACGGACGCATCCCAGAGGTAAGCCAGGACCTGTGCCGTAGAGCGGGCCTGATTCTGTGCACAGGAAGTACGGTCTGTAACGGTTCCATCGTGAACTTCCTTCCATATAAGGACAAAATCCTGTTCTACGGCACCACCCTGGCCGGGGCAGCCCCTCTTATGGACCTGCCCAGACTCTGCTTTGCCGACCGGTATCAGGACCTGCCGTAATCCCCTGTAACAGCCTGGCCAAAGCGGCTCCGGTACTCCTGGAGCAGGAACACATTTTTATAAATTTGCGGTCCTTCTTGCAAAATACATCCGCCTGATGCTATAGTATAGAAAGATTTCATCAGAACGATTACAGATTGAAGGAGGACTACCATGGCATCACTGCCAAGGATTGGCGAAACCATAAGCGGTTTCACTGTCACTGAACTTGGGACTATACACATGCTGGGCACCAGGACCGTTCTGTTTAACCACGAAACAAGCGGCGCCCAGCTTTTATATATTCAAAACGATGACCGGGAACTGGGTTTTAACCTGATTTACCGGACGCCGCAGATGGATGAGCTGGACAATTCCCATATACTGGAACATCTTATTTTGTCATCCTGCAAAAAGTATCCCAGCAGGGATATTTTCTTTGATATGGACAGCAAAAGCTATACCACCTTTATGAACGGCCTTACGGACAATACCTTTACCTGTTACCCGGTGTGCAGCCAGAGCCAGGAACAGCTTCTAAAACTGATGGATGTATTCCTGTGCTGCATGGAGGAACCGGATGCCCTTAAGGACAGGAATTTTTACCTGAGGGAGGCCATACGGTATGAGCTCTCATCTGCCGGCGGTCCCCTGGCCATGCAGGGCACGGTGCTCAGCGAGGACTGGGGCCATCTGACCGATATCCTGGAAAATGCAGACAGCGCCATGTCCCATACCCTGTATGAGGGAGGACGCACTGCCAATCTGCTGGGGCGGGCACACCTTCATTACAGGGAACTGTCCTACGAACAGGCCAGGGAAACCTTTGGACGATGCTACAGCTACGCCAACTGCCTGATAACCTTATATGGGAATCTGGATTACAGGGCCGTGTTACATTTTCTGGACAGAGAACACCTGTCTAAAGTCCTCTCAAAAGGCAGCAGCCTTCTTGGGGAATTTGGGGAACCGGTGAAACCGGGTTTCCGGACCTGTACGGCGCAGAGTCCCGCTTATCAGGGCAGTCCCTCGGAACACGCCTCTGTGGTGGATTATGGCATCGACCTGTCCGGCTGCACAAGAGAAGAGCTGATATACTGGGACCTTTTTGCAGATATTCTGGATAACGACACCTCTCCCTGGCACAGGCATGCAAGGGAAATGGGACTCAACCATGTAATGGAGGTTTATCTGGACATTCTGCTTCCCCACCCCTCCTTAAAGTTCCGCCTGCGCAACGGGGATTCCTGTTTGAAGGAAGTGTTTTTGGATTCCATAAGGAAAGCCCTTGAAGATATCAGCCGGGACGGCCTGTCCTCCAGACTGTACCAGGCTTCCATGAAGGAAAACCGTCTCTCTGACGCCCTTACCCGCGAGGCCCCCCATCTGGGCTTTAATCTGTCTGAAGAAATCGGACGTTTCTGGAGCACCACGGGCCGGACTGATTATTTCCAGCTCTATGAGGATGCCTTCCGGCGCTTTGAAACAGACCCGGACCAGACCATCATAAAGAAGCTGGCTGCTTCTGCCCTTCATCCCGCAGCCAGCGCCCTGGTGGTAACCGTGCCTGTACCCGGTCTGGCTGAGCAGCTGGAGGAGGAAAAGGAACAGTATCTCAGGGAAAAGCTGGATTCCATGACTGCCGCTGAACGGGAACAGCTGATAAATGAGACAGACGCCTTCCGCCTCTGGAACTCCATGGAACGGAGCAACATGGATTTTCTCATACAGCCAAAGGAACTTCCTGAGCCGGCAAACCCATGCCCGTTCACCAAACGTCAGCACGGGACCATCACATGCTACACCTCTCCCGCCCCCTCCCCGGGCGTGGGCAGTTACCAGCTCTATTTTGACATCAGCCGGATTGGTAAGGAGGACCTTAACTACCTTACGCTCTATCAGATGCTTCTGACGGAACTGGACACAAAACGCTTCACGGTGGAACAGCAGAAAAACCTGGAACAGGAATATCTTCACGACTGTACCTTTGATGAACTGTTTCCCGAACATAACGCCGGTCCCTTAAGCCATCCCATGATGAGCGTATTCTGGTACGGACTGACCGGCGATTTTGAAAAGGGACTGGATTTTCTCCTAGATGTAATGGGCGGAGGAGATTACAGTGACACGGACACCATTATACAGGTACTGGAAAAATATCTGCCTGACTATGACCTGTCCAAGGCGGACAATGCCTCTGCCCTGGCCTTCAGCCTGGCCGAGGGCTATATGAGGCAGGACTGCAGATTCCGCAATATGTTAAACAGCCAGGAAAATTATTATTTTCTGAAGGATGTGCTGAGACGGCTGAAGGAAGAGCCTGACTTTGGAACCGCAGCAGCCGCCAGGCTTGGCAGCATTGCCCGTACCATATTGAACCGTGACGGCCTGGTATTCCTGGCAGCTGCTTCACCGGATGTATTGGGAAATGTGGAGCAGGCCGCTGTGGAAATACTTGGAAGGCTTCCGGCTTTTCAGGATAGATACAGCGCCCCTGCGCCATCCATCTGGCTCCCGGACCAAAAACAAAGGCTGGCCGTGTGCGTGGAAGCCTCCTGCCAGGAGACGCGCCTCATAGGTGATTTTTATGGAAACACCTGCTTTAAAGGGCGTTATCTCCCCTTTCTCATGGCTGCGGCGGACAAATATTTAAAACCTGCTGTCCGGTACCAGGGCGGGGCTTATGACAGCGGCATTGATTTCTATATCCCTACCGGCTATTTCTCCCTGTGGAGCACCGCGGACCCTGAGGTCAGAAGCACGCTGGAGCTCTTCCTGGCAACCGGCGCCCGGCTCATGGAACTGCCGCTGACGGATGAAGAACTGGACGGCTATATCCTGAACACCTATGCCCAGGCGCTTCCGCCCTCAGGAACCTTGAGCACCCGTATGCGGCACATGCGAAGGGACATGGTGAACATAGATTCCCGCAAAATAAATGAGATGATTTCAGACATCAGGAACGCTGCCCTCAGCCACCAGCAGGAGGCTGCCCGGGTCATTGACGGAATATTGCGGCGCGGGGCCATTGTCACCGTGGGGAATGGAAAATGTATCATGAGGGATAAGGATGTGTTTGACCAGGTTCTGGTTTATCATACGGATGAGGTTTAAATGGACTGACCGGGATAAACCGGCCGTGCGGACAGAAAGAAAGCCCCGGAGTTTTTCCGCCTCCGGGGCTTTCCTTTTATATCATGGATTCCATCTTCATCCAATCCCGCCATACACAATTCCCAGTATAAACACCACCACGGCCAGGGGCACATAGACATACCTGGCCAGAGGTCCGAAGAATCCGCTTAAAGGCTTTTTCCGCCCTTCCTCCAGTTCCTTCCTGATTTCCTTATAGCCCAGAATATAATAGATGGACACAGCTCCCAGCACAGCGCCGAAGGGAACCACAATGATGGTGATAAAGTCCATCCATGACCCTACCTTGGGCTCTGACTCCAGGAAAATGCCCACCAGCAGGGCTATGCCGCTGCACAGGGCCACGGCTGCTTTTCTGGAAAGCTTAAACCGGGTCTGCCATGACTCGCTGACCGCCTCAAACATATTAATCAGGCTGGTAATGCCTGCAAAGGCCACGGACAGAAAAAATATAACTGCAAAGAGCCTTCCCATGGGCATCTGCCGGAATATGCCCGGCAGGGTAATGAACATAAGAGGCGGACCAGCGTTGGGCTCAATGCCGAATGCAAACACAGCCGGCATAATGGCCAGAGCAGCCATCATGGCAGCCACCGTATCAAAAAACGCGGTCCGGATGGATGCCTTTGGTATATCCTCCGACTTGGCCAGATAGGTTCCGTAAACAATCATTCCTGAACCTGTGATGGACAGTGAAAAAAATGCCTGTCCCATGGCCATAACCCAGGTATCCACCTTTAACAAATCGCTCCAGTCCGGAGCAAAGAGGAATTTATATCCTTCTGCCGCCCCCGGCAGAAAAGCTACCCGCACAGCCAGTATGGCGAACAATACAAAGAAGGAGGGCATCAGGACCTTATTGATTTTCTCGATTCCCTTGGTAGCCCCAAACATAAGGATGCCGGCAGCTGTCACAACCACCAGCACATGCCAGGGAAGACTGCCGAACTCGCCTGTGGCCTGGCTGAAATAGACCGCTGCATCTGTTGTGAGGATAGCCCCTGTGACGGAACCGGCCAATGCTCTTACCACCCATCCTACGATGATGGCATATCCGATGGCAATACCCAGGGAACCCAGCAGAGGAATCCATGCCAGGAAATATCCCAGCTTACCTCTGCCTATCTTTTCCCAGCAGTATTCATAAGCTCCCAGGGTGCCGGTCCTGGCCCGGCGCCCTATGGCAAACTCTGCCGAAAGCCCTACCAGGCCGAATAATACAATGAATAAAATATAGGGCACCAGAAACGCGCCGCCGCCGTATTGTCCCACACGGTACGGGAACATCCAGATATTGCCCATTCCCACTGCGGAACCCACACAGGCCAGCACAAATCCCAGGCTGCTTCCAAAGCCGCCGTTCTGGTGCACGGCTGCCGGTGAGGAATCCGTTTTTTTCTGCTTGCTCATAACTTCTCCTTTATGGTGTATGTTTCAACGGCCTGCACGTCCTGTGAGGAAGGAAAACAGGACAGTCCAAAAGCCATCTTTACTATACTACCCCAATAACACCATTTAGTCAAAGCTTTAAAGCAAAAAAGTGACAATTGTTAAAACCCATCAACCACATCATAACTGCTTCCGTTCCACAAAGCCGGCCGCACCTGCCTGGTTTTAAGCTGCTCCACAAAATCGTTCAGCCGGTCCACCTTCTCCGGCAGCCAGGTAACATACTTTCCAATCTGGCCCGTGGTGTGGGCATCGCTGGCTCCGATAGCCTTAAGCCCTAACTCCCGGCAGTATGAAAGAGCTGTTCGGTTGGCTTCCAGGGTCGTGCTGCCGTTGAGCACCTCCACCCCGTGAAGCCCTGTGACCGCGCGGAGATTCTCCTCCAGCCCCCGGTTATTGTTCCTGAAGGGATGGCAGGAGACACAGAAACCGCCGGATTTATTGACATGGTCAATGAAATCCTGGGCATCCACCCGGCGGTCCGGATACTGTTCAATTCCCCATGCCGTGATATCGCCCTGGAGGGAAAAGAATTCTATACCCACGAAAATGGGAAAACCGGTTCTGTCCGAATATTCTGCGGCATATTCCCTGAGCCCCATGCTGTCATGGTCCGTGATGCAGACAGCGTCCAGTCCCCTGCCCCGGGCTATGGTCACGATTTCCTCCAGACTGATTCGGCTGTCCGATGAATAAGTACACTCATGAAGATGCATGTCAACCAGCATTTTGATTTCTCCTATCTCTTGATGATTTTAAGCAGCCTGCCGTCCTCTGTCCATACCAGGCTTTCCAGGTCCATGAATTCAGCTACAAAGGCGCTGGCTGGACGGCGGCAAAGGTCCAGGGGCGCATCATTCTGGACCAGCTGTCCCTGGTCCATGATTGCAATGCGGTCCGCCAGGATAATGGCCTCCTCCTGGTCGTGGGTAACAAACACCATGGTCAGTCCCAGGTCCTTCTGAAGCCGTTTAAGTTCATGGCGCATTTTGGTGCGCAGGGCCGCATCCAGGTTGCAGAAGGGTTCGTCCAAAAGGCACAGCTTCGGCTCCACAATCAGCGCCCTGGCAAGCGCCACCCTCTGCTGCTGTCCTCCGCTGATTTCCTGTATATAGGCTGAGGCATAATCTGAAAGACCTACCATTTCAAGATAATGCATTCCCTTCTGCCGGGCCTGTTCCCGCTTTACTCCCCGGAATTTCAGGCCGTAAACCACATTCTGGAGCACTGTCATGTGGGGAAACAGGCCGTAGGACTGGAATACGGTTGTAACCGGCCGCTGTTCCGGAGGGATATGGGTGATATCCTCGCCATCCAGCCGCACGGCTCCGCTGTCCGGCGTCAGGAAACCGCCTATCATGTTAAGGGTCGTGGTCTTCCCGCATCCGGAGGCACCAAGGATGCAGAGCAGCTGGCCCTGTTCCAGGGTAAGGGACAGGTCCCGCACCACTTCCCTGCCGTCAAAGTGTTTTTTCAAATGGTCCAGTTCAAGATACACGTCGCTTACCTGCCTTCCATGTTATAAAATAAGCCAGCCCTTCCACTGCCAGCACTACCAGTATGATGCTGGTGGCAATCAGGGAGGCCAGGGCGTAATCCCCTGTGTATACCGCATCAAAGAGTTTGAACACTGCCAGCTTCCGTCCAGGGTCAATGAGGAACAGGATTGCTCCGGCCGTGGTCATGCTGCTGGAAAAGTTATAGACAAAACAGCTGAGAAAGGCTGGTCTCAGTCCGGGAAGTATTACGGTTTTCAGCACTGAGAACTGTCCTCCCCCCAGGTCCCGCACTGCTTTTTCCTGAGCCCTTGGCACCTGGGTCAGGGTAGCCGCGCAAATCTTTGTGGCTGTGGGAAGCTGTTTGAACAGCATATTGGAAATAACAATCAGGGCTGTACCGGTCAGCTTTAAGGGCGGTGAATGAAATGCCAGGATATAACCGATTCCAAAGCAGGTTCCCGGCAGCATATAGGGCAGGGTGACCAGACAATCAAAAAAATTCCTGCCCGGAATCCGCCTGCGTTCCATGTAATAGGCGAACAGCATGGCGAAAAGGGTCCCTGCCAGGGATACAATCAAAGCATATGTCACGCTCCGCCCCATGGTCCCCAGGTCAAAACGGACCAGCTGTTCCAGATACCGGGCGGTAAAGGAGTACACCCCCCTGGTGCTTTTCAGGAAGCCTGATATAAATATGCATCCGTACTGCAGCGCCATCATCAGAAAAAAGACCAGGCTTCCCAGGTTGGCCAGATTTCCTGCCAATCCGCATTTTCCCAGTGAAAGGGCCAGGGGTTCCTGCCTCCCCCTGCTGCCCTCTGTCAGCATATCCGAACGCTTCATCAGCTTACGGTAAATAAAAAATGCAGCGATAGACGGAAGCATCAGGACCATGTTCATGGCAGACGCCTTCTCCAGGTTGGAGTATCCCACCAGCTGAAGATATATCTCCGAAGCAATGGTGCTGAACCGCCCGCCGATAATGACCGGAGTCCCAAAATCCGCCAGGGAGCGGACAAAGGAGAGAAGCAGGGCCACCCATATACCCGGCCGTATAAGCGGCAGCACAATGTCTCCCAAAATGGCTTTAGGGCTGGCCCCCAGGTCCCTGGCGGCCCGGATGCTGTCCCCGTCCAGCTTGGTCAGAATTCCCCCCAGGAACAGGGCGTTTAACGGTACAAAGGAAAGGCTCTGCATCAGGATGACGCCCCAGCAGTTATAGGGGTCCCAGCCCAGCCCCAGCAGCCGGTACGTAATCCACCCACGGCGTCCATAGAGCTGGATATAGGCCAGGGAGGATACAAAGGGCGGGGAAACCATGGTAATCAGCAGAAGCGCCATACAGAACAGCCTGACAGCTCCCCTTCTGGTAGCTAAAAACAGGGCTGCCGCCGTGGAAAAAGCAGTACAGAGAAGGGATGCGCATACGCCCACGAACACGCTGTTCCAAAGGTTTCCCCTGTATTGGTTCCAGACAGCGGCATATGCATCATAGCTTAAGGATTTCCCGTCCCACAGACTTCTAATCAGAATACAGAGCATGGGCCAGAATACGAACAGGAATACACCGGACAGCAGGAAAGCCAGCAGCAGCTTGTCCGCCCCGTATCCTGCAATGCCAAAAAGGACATCTTTCGATGCCCTTTTGCCATACATGTCTCCATGTATATTCCTGTTTGTATTTCCATTCATGCTTTCATGAGTGTTTCCAAACTTATTCATCTGCTGCCTTATCTCCCATCAGCGCCTCAAAGTGCTCCAGGATTTCCGTACGCTTTTCACCGAACAGGGACAGGTCCTCCTTCATCAGCATACCTGTGTCATATCCCAGGTCCAGTCCTTCCAGGGATGGCTTAATGGTCTTCACGCTGTTCTTCTGGTCAATCTCCGCCAGCATCTGAAGATTCTCATCGCTGCTGAACAGCCACTCTATAAAATACCTGGCTGCGTCTGCATTCTCGGCATTCTTAAATGCAGCCACTCCCTCGGGAACCCACGGAATGCCATCTGCCGGGTAAACGATGGACACATCATACTCATCTAACAGGGACTCAATGGTGCCGTCAATATATGTGATGCCAATGGCATATTCATCTGTGGTCACCTTATTCTTGGGGTCGGAACCGCGTTTTGCATAATATGCAATGTTCTTATTCAGTCCTTCCAAATAAGACCAGCCGCCTTCTTCTCCCTTAGCCTGCAGCAGGGCGTTGACCACTGCATAGTTGGTACCTGATACAGCCGGGTTGGACATGATGATTTCGCCTGCATATTCTTCCTTCAATAAATCATCCCAGCTGGCAGGAGCCTCCAGATTCAGCTCCTCCATGAGGCCGTCATTGAGCAGAAAACCTACAATGGTAATTCCCTTGGAATACCAATAGCCTTCTGAATCCTTGAACTCATCCGCCAGGCCGGCTGATGCGTCAAAGGTAACCTGCTCTAACAGCCCGTCATCCTTTGCGCTCATGAACGCGTCAATACCGCCTCCAAACCATAAATCGGCGGATGGTGTTCCGCCCTCTGCGCGGAGCTTGGAAAGCACCTCGCCGGAAGACATGGACAGCAGTTCTACCTTAACACCTGTATCCTCCGTGAACTTGTCAAACAGGGTTACGTAATTCTCACTGGTGGCAACCACCTTCATGGTACCGGTAAGAGCCGGAGCCTCTGCCTTTGTCTCCTCCTGGCTTTCAGTCTCTGTCTCTGTGGCTGTTTCCTCAGTCTGGGCCTCGGCAGAAGCTGCTGCGCTGGTATTATTGCTGGTATTATTGCTGGTATTATTGCTGCCGCAGGCTGCCAGGGCCGGTACCATGGACAATGCCGTTAGCAGGGCAATCATTTTCTTTCTCATCTGTGTTCGTATCCTTTCTCTCATAACCGTATTTTGCATCACAGTCCTTTATCCTCCTCTTAAGGACAGTAATTACCATTGTTGAATTATAATAAGCAGCTGTCTCTAAGTCAATATGAATACTGTTTGCATAGAAAAAAACGAACAGATGAGAAATCAGATAGAAAAAATCTATTCAAGGGTTCCGGCTGCCAGTCTCCGCCCAAATCATTCCCGGCATCATTTTACAAAAAGGAATGGACGGTGCCAGGGCATTGTGATAGAATAAACGAGGTTATTTTCCCGGCATATGGCCGGGATTTTTAATGGATATAACGGAGGGATTTTGAGAATGGAACATAAAAGGAGTCAATGGGCCAGCAACATAGGATTTATACTGGCTGCCGCGGGAAGCGCTGTGGGACTGGGGAATATATGGAAATTCCCGGGAAAGGTGGCCGCAGGAGGAGGCGGGGCGTTTTTAATCTGCTATGCCCTGATTGTTCTGCTGGTAGGATTTCCGGTCATGCTGGCAGAGCTCTCCATCGGACGCAGCACCCAGAAAAACGTAGTGGGCGCGTTCCGCCGGCTGAACCCGCGCTGGAGCTTTGCCGGGGGCATCGGCGTCCTGACCCTGTTTGTAATTATGTCCTACTACAGTGTGGTGGGAGGATGGGTGATGAAATACATTGCAGTGTATCTGACCGGAGCTGATTTCAGCGCCTTTGGAAATGACAGCAGCAGATTTTCCGCCTACTTTGCGGATTTCATATCCCGGCCGGGAGAGCCCCTCATATGGGGCGCTGCCTTCCTGCTTCTGTGCATCTACGTGGTTGTGCGGGGCGTGTCAGAAGGAATTGAACGGGTCAGCAAATTTTTAATGCCCGGCCTGTTCGTACTGCTGACCGGCATCGTCATCTATGCAATGACCCTGGACGGGGCTGCTGAAGGTCTTAAGTATATGCTGGCCGTGGACCCGGCAAAATTCAACGGCGGAACCGTTGTGGCTGCCCTGGGCCAGGCATTCTTTTCCCTCAGCGTGGGAATGGGCATTATGGTGACTTACGGCTCCTATGTGCCCAGGACAGAAAACCTGTCCAAAAGCGCGGGCTGCATCTGCATTCTGGACAGCCTTGTGGCACTGCTGTCCGGATTAGCCATCGTACCGGTGGTCTATATCACGGCCGGACCCGAAGCCATGGGAATGGGAGGCGGCTTTGCCTTCATGGCTCTTCCGGAGGTATTCAGCCGGCTGCCCGGCGGCGTGTTCTTTGGCTTTGCCTTCTTCCTGCTGCTGTTTGTGGCTGCCCTGACCAGCGCCATCAGCATCCTTGAGAGCTGCATCGCATGGCTTACGGAGGAATTTGGACTGTCCAGGCTGAAAGCCACCCTGCTTCTTGTGATTCCCATGTCATTTTTAAGCGCAGGCTATTCACTGTCGCAGGGGGCCATGGACATAAACCTGCCCTGGTTTGATTTCACCAACGGCGTACAGTATCTTCCCATGAATGCTGTCATGGAAAAATTCACTGACAATCTGATGATTCCCCTGGGAGCCCTGTGCTTCTGCCTGTTTGTGGGATGGGTATGGGGAACGGACAATGCCTCTGGGGAAATTGAAGCCTCGGGCCACAGCCTGGCCTGGAAACGGCTGTGGGCCTTTCTGGTGAAATTCCTGGCTCCGGCGGTTATTGTGGTCATCTTATATTTTACGGTTGGACGCGGGCAGGGCCTGTCCTAAAGGACCGGCCCCGCATATCATGAATCAATGGTTCCGGCATCTGTTTTTCCGGAACCTGTATTTTTTTCTTCCCGGTCTTCGTCAGCACGGTCTGTCCCGGCCTGCAGATTATCCGCCTCCCGGTTTTCTTCCAGCGCATCCATGCTCTCCTTAAGACTCTTTCCCTGGCTGTCTCCAAGCTCCGCAGCCTGGTCCCGCAGAGACGCAATCTCCATTTCCTTTCTCTTTATGGCGCTGGTCTCATTGTCAATCATATCCGCCACATTGGCGCCCCCCATGCCCTTACTGACCAGGGCATCCACATGGACGCCGCTCTGGCTGGCTTCCGCTTCCTTCACATGCATCTCACCTTCAATCCGGTCCTTTACGGATGCTATCCTCTCAGCATTTCTGATGCCGTCCGATACATTGGCAAGGCTGCTTAAACGCTCTGCTTCCCGCTGGTCCTCCGTCTTATTGGGGTCAGGCTTTCCGGACTTTTTTTTGTCATCCTGTTCCACACACGCCTTGGCCTGCTGGGCATACAGTCCGGCTATCTGTTTGTCCAGGTCCGCCAGCTGCTTCCCGTAATTTTTCAGCTGGTCCTTGATATCATCCACCTTGCCGCCGTTTTTCAAGGTACTTTCTACCAGGTCATTCTTTCTGTCAATAATGGCCTGCTTCTGCTTTGTCAGATTCTCTATCATACTCATAAACTTTCCCTGAGGCGAGAACGTGGCCCTGTCACTGCGCCCTGTTCCGGCTGCTTTTCTGGTTCCGGCCTTATTTTTTGCAAAGGAGGCGTTTACCCTTGCCGCATTGATGATGGTGTTTTTAGGCTGAACTGAATTAAAATTAATTCTCATAGTCTTTCCTCCCGCTGGGATTTTTTGTTCCTGTCTATGTTATCGTACGGTTGCTGTTAAAGTTTACAGTCCGCGCGTCATATCTTTTCCCTCAACTGCTGCCATTATAGCCGTTCCAAAGGCAGATAGCAACCCGGGGCCGGTCACTTTCCGCCCTCGCAGTTTCAACAAATTCCGCGTTATTAATTTAACTTTTATTGACTATTTTGCCTATATTTGTTAGGTTAGTCTTTATGGATACATATCATTTCAGAAATCAGACATAAGGAGAATAAAGCATGGAAATCACCAGCCAACTGACCGCCGAGGAAAAGAGGGCTATCATCCGGGACAACGGAGGGGACAAAGAACACCTTCTGGCTATCCTCTATGAACTGCAGAACGCCTCAGGCTACAACTACATTGATGAGGAAACCGCCGCACTGGTGGCAGAGGAAGTGGGTATGAATCCCACACGGGTATATGACATCATAACATTTTACGCCATGTTAAAGACAGAACCAAAGGCCAGGTTTGTGCTGAAGGTATGCAACAGCACCCCATGCCATTTCTCCCGCTCCGAAGAAATCGCACAGATTCTCAAGGAGGAACTGGGGGTGGGCATAGGCGAGACCACAGAGGACGGACTCTTTGCCTACCACTATATCCCCTGTGTGGGGGCCTGCGACATAGGACCTGTTATCAAGGTAAAGGACACGGTCTACGGAAATCTGGACCGTGAAAAAATCCGGCGGCTTCTGGATGACCTGAGGTCCGGAAAACGCAATCAATAATTGAGGGAGAACACTTACATGGAAATAAATGAATCCGTTTTATTAAGGCGCGTGGGCAGAATGAACCCTGTATCTGTTCCTGAGTTTGAAGCTCTGGGAGGATTTTCAGGCATACGCAAGGCTCTGGCCATGGAAAAAGAAGAAATCCTGGAGGAAATCAGCCGTTCCAATTTAAAGGGACGCGGCGGCGCAGGCTATCCTGCGGGCCGGAAATGGAAAAGTTTATACAGGATTGAGGGCGATACAAAGTACATTGTATGCAATGCAGACGAGGGAGAGCCGGGCACCTTCAAGGACAGGGTGCTGTTGGAGGAAACGCCCCTAAGCGTCATAGAGGGAATGCTCATTGCAGGATATGTGTTCGGCTCCAAACAAGGTTATATTTACATACGCGGAGAGTACCGGAGAATACAGAAGATTTTTGAGGAAGCCATACGGAATGCCGTGGATGCCGGGTATCTGGGAAAGGACATCATGGGGGTTCCGGGCTTTGACTACAGCATCACCGTTGTCTCAGGGGGCGGCGCATATGTGTGCGGCGAGAATTCCGCCATGCTCAACTCCATTGAAGGGAAAATAGGGCGGCCCAGAATCAAACCGCCTCATCTGGCCGAAGTAGGTCTGTACGGCAAACCCACCCTGGTCAACAACGTGGAGACTCTGTGCTGCGTCCCCGTCATCCTTGATGAGGGCAGTCAGAAGTTCCTCTCCTACGGCACGCCTGAAAGCGGCGGAACCAAGCTGGTATCCATAAGCGGCCATGCAAAAAACAGGGGCGTGTTTGAGGTGGGTCTTGGTATTTCCCTGGGCAGCCTGATTATGGACCAGGAATACGGCGGCGGCACGTCAACCGGCAGAAAGCCCGGTTTCTTCCACATGGGCGGCCAGTCCGGCCCCATTGGATTCCCCGAACAGCTGGATACGCCCTATACCTATGAGGACCTGGCCCGGGAGGGGCTGGCCGTCGGTTCCGGCGCCATTGTGGTTCTGGACGACAGTGTCTGTATTGTGGAATATATACAGAAGGTCTTTGAATTCTTTGTCCATGAATCCTGCGGAAAGTGTACCCCCTGCCGTCTGGGAACCACCCGCATACTGGAACTGCTTACGGATTTCGTGGAAGGAAGGGCCAGGGAAGGGGATGTGGAGCGCCTGGAATACATGGCCAATCAGGTGTCCCAGCTTTCGGCCTGCGGTCTGGGCCAGTCTGTAAATGTAGCCCTGATGTCCGCCCTCCGCCACCGCAGAGGCGATTTTGAAGCGCATATAAACGGAGGCGCCTGCCCTGCGGGAGCCTGCGTATGTCATGAGAACGGGAGGAATGAAAAATGTCTCACCATGTAAATCCGGATACCAGGATACATATAGAAATCGACCATATACCATGCCAGGTCCCGCCTGAGACCACCATTCTTACAGCCGCGGCCGGACTGGGCATCCAGATTCCCACCCTGTGCTACATGAAGGAACTGGCTCCTGACGGTTCCTGCCGCATGTGTGTGGTGGAAGTGGACGGAGGACGGAAAAAGGGCCTTGTCACTGCATGCTCCGAGCACTGCACCGAGGGCATGGTTATTTCCACCCGTTCAGATAAAGTAATTGAAGCCAGGCGCTTTGTCCTGGACCTCCTTATGAGCAACCACAAGGAGCACTGCTTCTCCTGTCCGCAGAACGGTTCCTGCAAGCTTCAGGACTACTGCATGGAGTACGGCGTGGAATACACCAGCTATGACAGGGGAAAACGCGTAAATGCCCCAAAGGATACATCCAGTCCCTTTTTTGAATACAATCCGCAGCTGTGCATCATGTGCCGCCGGTGCGTACGGATATGCGAGGAGCTTCAGTGCAGGAACGTAATCAGCCTGAAGGACCGCAGCTTTGATACCATCATCACCACTGCCTACGGAAAGCCCTGGTCTGAAACCACCTGCGAATCCTGCGGCAACTGCGTCTCCCATTGTCCCACAGGGGCCCTGTCAGCCAAGGACCATAAGAAGTACCGCAGCTGGGAGGTCAGGAAGGTCAGGACCACCTGCCCCCACTGCGCCACCGGATGTCAGATGGACCTGCTTGTCAGGGACAACCGGATTGTGGGAGCAGAACCGGCCGACGGGCCTTCCAACCACAATCTGCTGTGCGTAAAGGGCAAATTCGGCTCATACAAGTTCGTTGGCTCCGGCGACCGTCTGACCCATCCCCTCATCCGCAGGAACGGACAGCTGGAGCAGGCTTCCTGGGACGAGGCCCTGGATTACATGGCAAAACGGTTCAGGGAGATTCAGAACAAATACGGCAATGACGCCATCGCCGGTTTCTCCTGTTCACGGGCTCCCAATGAGGACAATTTCGTGTTCCAGAAAATGATGCGCGCTGCTTTCCGAACCAACAACGTGGATAACTGCGCCCGTATCTGCCACTCAGCGTCTGTGACCGGTCTGGCCATGACCCTTGGCTCCGGCGCCATGACCAATCCCATTGCAGATATTACAGGGGATGTGGATGTGATTCTCCTTGTGGGTTCCAACCCCACCGAGGCCCATCCCGTGGTGGGCACCCAGATACGCCGCGCCGTCAGGCGGGGGACAAAGCTGATTGTGGTGGACCCCAGGAAGATTGACCTGACAAACGACGCAGCCCTGCACCTGCAGATTAAGCCGGGCACCAATGTGGCCTTTGCCAACGGCATGATGCACATTATTCTGAAAGAGGGCCTGGCTGACATGGATTTCATTTCATCCCGCACAGAGGGATTTGAAATCCTGGAACAGATTTTAGAAGATTATCCCCCTGAGAGAGTGGCCGAAATATGCCACATCCGTCAGGAGGACCTGATACAGGCTGCACGGATGTATGCGGGCGCCGGAAAGGCTCCCATTATATACTGCCTGGGCGTGACAGAGCACTCCACGGGCACGGAGGGCGTCATGAGCCTTTCCAACCTGGCTATGATGACAGGCAAGCTGGGAAGGCCCGGATGCGGCATCAATCCCCTGCGGGGCCAGAACAATGTACAGGGCGCCTGCGACATGGGATGTCTGCCAACGGACTTCCCCGGCTACCAGAAGGTGGCGAATCCGGACGTTATCCACAAGTTCCAGATGGCCTGGAGCGTGGACTTAAATCCCAGGCCCGGCCTTACCTCCACCGAGGTCTTTCCTGCTGCCATTGACGGAAGAGTAAAGGGACTGTATATCTTCGGGGAGGACCCGGTCGTAACAGACCCGGATACAGGACATATTGAAAAGGCGCTGAAGAGCCTGGATTTCCTGGTGGTGCAGGAGCTTTTCATGACAGAGACAGCTGCCTACGCGGACGTGATTCTTCCGGGCGTCAGCTATGCTGAAAAGGAAGGCACCTTTACCAACACGGAGCGCCGCCTCCAGCGGGTCCGGAAAGCGGTTGAACCTGCGGGGCAGGCAAGGGATGACATACAGATATTCTGCGACGTCATGGGACGGATGGGATATCCCTGCCATTATGAGGGCGCAGCCCAGGTCATGGACGAGATTGCGTACGTAACCCCGTCCTACGGCGGAATCAGCCACGCCAGGCTGGATGCAGGCGAAAGCCTTCAGTGGCCCTGCCCCTCTAAGGACCATCCGGGCACGCCCATTCTTCATACAGGCAGATTCTCCAGGGGCCTTGGATATTTCTATCCCGCTGTGTACAAGGAATCCAGGGAGCTTCCGGATGAGGAGTATCCAATCCTCCTGACCACTGGACGTATGCTCTACCACTACAACACCCGGGCCATGACTAAGCGGACCGAGGGACTGAATGAAATCTGCAACGAATCCTATATCGAGGTCAATGAGGAGGACGCGGCTTCCCTTGGCATCCGCAACGGAGACAAGGTGCTTGTATCCTCCAGAAGAGGACAGATTTCCAGCACCGCCAGGGTGGGGCAGAAGGTACACCCAAGGGAGGCATTCATGACCTTCCACTTTGCGGACGGCAATGTGAACCGCATTACCAACGCCGCACTGGACGACCTGGCCCGGATTCCTGAATATAAAGCATGCGCCATCCGTATCAGGAAGGCGTAATGAGGTGCTGATAATGGAATTCACCAAACAGTATCCAATCATACGGTATGAGGACGGCAGGGAGGAGCCCTCCGCAGATGAAGTACTGGCGGAATGCGCCCTCAGCGTGCGCATCAACGGCCGCTTAACGGAAGTCCTTCACTGTATTCCGGAATACCTGGAGGAGATGCTCTTAGGCAGGCTGTATACCTCAGGCGCCATCTCCTCCCCTGAGGATATAACGGATTTAAACATTCATCCGTCTCTCTGCCGGGCAGACATAAAAATCCGGGAAACGGACCGTACCATGGTCCGCCTCCCGGATTCACACATCTGTCCCAATGACATACTCATGCTTTCCCAGCGCCTTCTGGACGCCTCGGAGCTGTTCCGCAAAACCGGCAACGTCCACAGCGTAATGCTGTGCCGTGATTCCGAGGTTCTGTACCTGACAGAGGACCTGGACCGCGGCCGGGCATTTGAAAAGACAGTTGGCCGGGCCTTAAAAGACCATGTGGACTTTGCAGGCACCAGCGTGTATACCACCGGGCGGATTCCCCTCCCCATTGCGCAGAAGGCCATATGGGCCGGCATACCCGTCATTGTATCCCGCTCCGCCCCAACAGACCTGACCCTGGAGCTGGCCGCTGCCTACAACCTGACGGTCATCGGATTTGCCCGCAGAAACAGGATGAATATCTACCGTGCAGCCCCTAATGGCTCCTCTGCCCCATCCCCGGTCAGGCCAGATATGTAATCACAGGAATGGTAAGCACAGACAGGATGGAGGTCAGCGCAATGCTTTTGGCTGAAATCCTTCCATCCGTGGCCCCGTATTCCTTCTCAACCAGCATGACCACGCTGCCCACCGGCATTGCAATCAAAAGGATAAAGATTCCGTAGGAAACCTTGTCAATGGGCAGCATCCTCAGAAACGGGATGCAGACAGCAGGTATGACCAACAGGCTGATAAAGGCAAAGAGCAGCTGCTTCCTGTCGGTGACCAGGGACTTTAAGTCTGACTGGGCCACCATGATTCCCACGGTCATCATGGACAGGGGCACGGCTGCATTTCCCATGCTGTCCACAAAAACAGCCGCGGGTTCCGGCACCCGGATATGGAATGCAAATATAAGAATTGCCAGGATACAGGCGCCCATGCCGATATTTAGCATCTTCTTCCAGGGGAGCCCGGTCCGGTCCGTCCTGCTGTTTTGCGCCCCGTCTTTTCTTTTCTGTCCGTTTCCAGCCTTTCCTTGCGGCCTGTCTCCTGTATTTTTACTGTCATCCCTTGTCCCCATAGCCAGAAGAATACCATACGAATAAACCAGAAGATTATAACCAACAATATAAAAGGCCACGAATATCACAGCCTCTTCCCCATACAGACTGCGCACCAGCGGGATTCCCATAAATCCCAGGTTGGGGAATATCATCATAAGGCGGTAGCTGTTTACCTCCCCGGGTTCAAGTCCCATAAGCTTTGTAAACAGCCGGCTCAGGAGAATGAGAACCAGGAAAAACACAGCCACCAAAACCAGGTTCTCCGCCACCATGTGAGGACTGTATGTGATTTTCTTATTCAGTACGCCGGATATAATCAGACATGGATTAAAGATATTGATGATAACGGAAGACAGACTCCTAGAGCCTTCCTGGGAGACGATGTGCGCCTTAAAGGCAATAAAACCAGCCAACATCATAAAAAACAAAACCAGCATCTGCCCGGCAATAATTCCTGCGTTCATTTCTATTACCTGCTTTTTTCTTGATTGTTCCATTGTAGCTGATTCCATTGCTATTTTCAATGATAACTCCAGAAAACAACCGCTGTTTATAATGACTGTTCCCCTGTCTTCCCCATAAATTAGGTTGAGCCGGCAGGAAAGGCCCTCTGCCAATCCCACCGGCTTATTTTGTATGGTATCTATATGAAAAGCTCTGACTGCTTGTTTATGTCTCATAGTATACCGGCTATTTGTGTCATAAGTTTGACCGATTGCTAAATAGTTTCTAAAGAGGCTTAAGAAAATATAACAGAATCTTTTGATTTTCTTGTGTTGACATATAATACTATATGCTGTATAGTATAACTATATTATACATTGTATAATATGACGCGACTAATAATATTGTTTTCAGAACAGAGGTGTGCTTATGATATTTAACACTGGCTCCGCACTTTTAGACGCCATTGTACTGGCGGTTGTCTCAAAGGATGCGAAAGGGACTTATGGATATAAAATCACCCAGGATGTCCGGCTGGCCATTGATATCTCGGAATCCACCTTATATCCGGTGCTGAGACGCCTTCAGAAGGAGGATTGTCTGGAGGTGTACGACATGGCCATTGACGGCAGGAACCGCAGATATTACAGGTTAACGGAAAAAGGCAGGGTACAGCTGAATTTGTACCGGGGGGAATGGGCAACTTATTCACAGAAGATATCCCAGATATTTAAGGAGGCGAAGCTATGACCAGGGATGAGTTTATGAAGGAGCTTGCATATCTTCTGCAGGACATCCAGGATGAAGACAAGGACGATGCGGTCCAATACTATACCGATTATTTTGACGAGGCCGGTCCTGATAAGGAAGCAGAGGTCATACAGGAATTAGGAAGCCCTGAGCGGATTGCCGCCATCATTCGGACCGACATAGCAGGACACCTGGAGGACGGCGGCGAATTTACGGAACAGGGCTATCAGGACGAGCGGTTCCGGGACCCGGGCTATGCCATGGCAAAGCGTCTGGACCTGCCACAGGAGCAGGAGGGCGGCAGCCAGGGAAACGGTCAGGCGGATGGCCAGGATGACTTCAGACAGAGCCGGGGATTTAACCAGGGACCGGAGGACCGTTATACAGATGCCGGAAAACGGGCCTCCCAGACGTCTCCGCCCAGAACCAGCAAGGTGATAAAGCTCATATTATGGGCAGTCCTCATCATAGTGGCATTCCCCGTGTTCCTGGGGGTGGGCGGCGGCCTGCTGGGCCTGGCTGCGGGAGTCCTGGGCATTCTGACAGCCATACTGGTGGGGCTGGGAGTCACCACCTTTGCGGTACTCATGGGAGGAATCGTTATGCTTCCATATGGCGTGTTCCACATGTTTTCCCACCCCCTGGACGGACTCATGACATCCGGTACAGGACTAATCCTTCTGGGCGCCGGGGCCCTGTGCCTGGCCCTTTCCGTATTGTTCTACGGAAGGTTTGTCCCTTTTGTCATACGAAGTATCGTCAATGGGCTTAGCCGCCTGCTCCACCGAAGGAGGTAATGAAAATGAAGAGATTCATAAAAATATGCGCTGTCACCGGACTGATACTCCTGTTCCTTGGATTGGGCATCACCGCTGTCTCAGCTGCTATGGGAGGACGATTCACAAGCACCCTGCCGTCCCGGATGGCCTCCAGGGTCTGGCACAATCATATGCCATGGACGCTCCGCTGGGACAATGACCGTATGGATGACTGGGATGACCTGTATAACTGGGATAATTGGGATGACCGGGATGACTGGGGTGACGCGGATAACCGGGAAGATACGGATGTCACAGACCGGGACCATGACCCTTCACAGATGGCCACGGTATCCGACCCCTCCTTTAAACAAGCCAGGAAGCTGGATTTGGATGTAGATAAGGGCGTAATACGCATTGCTGAAAAGGAGGGCATTTCCCAAATCCAGGTCAATGTACAGGATATCTATGGCCGCACACGGTGCTACATGGACGAATCCACCTTAAAAATCAAGAGGGAGTCCGGGCGCAGCCGCGGCAACGATGCTCCCCGGATTGAGGTTCTGATTCCGGCCGGAAAAGAACTTGATAAACTGTCCCTGGATATGGGGGCAGCGGAATGCAGGGTCCTGGGCATCACCCTCTCCAAACTGGAGATTGACACTGGCGTGGGAGCCGTTACATTTTCGGGCACTGTCAATGGGGATGTGGAAATTGAGACAGGAGTGGGAGATGTGACCCTGAACCTGACCGGCTCCCAGACCGGCTATAATTATCAGGTGGAATGCGGCGTGGGAACCATTGACGTGGGCGAGGAACACTACACCATGCTTTCCCATGAGACACACATAAACAACAAGGCTCCCTACACCATGGAACTGGAATGCGGCGTGGGAACCATTGATGTAAATTTTGACCAGACCCTATAGGGCCTGCCTTCAGAAAAGGAGATAACATTATGGATAAGAAATTATACCGTTCCAATATAAACAAAATGCTCTGCGGCGTATGCGGAGGCATAGGAGAGTACTTTAACATTGACCCTACCATCGTCCGCCTGATATGGGCCATATTTGCCTGCTCCGGCCCGGGAATCATAGCTTATTTCGTGGCGGCCATCATCATTCCCCTGGAGCCCAACTAAGGCCGGGACAACACCGGCCCCGGCCTAATCATCAGCCTTCTCCGGAAGCTGCAGCCATACAGACGCATAAAACATGCCGTCTTTTTGTTCAAACAGGGCCTCGCCTTTATACCGGTCCGCAATTTCCCGAATCGAGGCAGCGCCGATTCCCACCCCTTTCCGTTTTGAGGAAAGGGGTGTTTTGCTGTCAGCGTCAAAGGCCACGGTCCTTGTGCAGGTATTGTCTGTGAGGAATACAAGGCTGTTTTTATTTTTCCTGCTGATGCGCAGGCGGATGGAGCATTTTGCATCCTTCTCCCGAAGGCAGGCCTCCACTGCATTTTCCAGCAGATTGCCCAGGATAACCGTCACCTCGGTATCCGATACAGGGCAGGGTTCCGGGTAGTCTGCCTGGGCTTCAAAGCGTATTTTATGCCTGCGGGCCAGGGAAGCATAGTAGCAGACCAGGGCATTGACCACCTGGTTGCGGCAATAGATTTCCTGGATATCCGGCGGCAGCTCTGTCTTGTAAATCTCAATGTACTCAGCCAGGCCGGACCTGTCATCCCGGTCTATATAGGACTGCACCACAGCCAGATGCTGACGCAGGTCATGGCGCGCCTTTTTCATGTCCTCCATGTGGGCCGACATGGTTTCATACTGCTTTTTCTGGGCCAGGAGGCTTCGGTCCGCATACTTTAACTCCTCCTCCAGCTGGGTCTTTCTGCGGGATATCTCCAACACCTTCAAAAAAACATAAGACACATAGCAGGTTCCAAGCAGCATCAGATACCTGGAAATCAGAAACTGCCAGGAAGCATATGCATATACATCCTGCACCGTACAGTAAAGCATGCCGAACAGGGTGGAAAACAAAGGGATTTTCCACATATACCGCCACATTCTCCGGTCGTCCATCTTCAGTGCCTCTTTTACCGTATGTTCCAGGAAATGAAGTATGAAAGGATAAGTGAGGAGCAGCAGTACCACCCTGGCTATATTATATATGAGATAAGGGTGGACCTCTGAAAAATCCCAAAAAAAGCGGCTCTCAATAAAATTGGCATTGCCAAACACAAAAAAGGACCAGGCCATCAGGAGCAGGTAGGTAAACATCAGTTTCTGGAACTGTTCCCTGATTAATAAAAATGAACACGTCAGATTAAACAGCATGAAGCTGTACCGCATCAGGGTAGTCCAACGGGCGGCAGCCTCATAGCCGCCCTGATTGATAAGGCAGAAGGCTGCGCTGTTCACACACGAAACAGCCGCCATCATCAGTACCACATACCTGTACCGGATTTTCAGCTTGTCCCTGTGGACCCAGTATCTGGGAAGGCCAAAGGGCATGAAATCCAAAAAGGGAAACAGCAGCGTCATAGCTGTATCCATCATAGTAAATCCTCCTCCCTTGCCCGCCGGAACATGTACTGTGAAAACCGGCTCCTGATTTCCTTATGGTCCCGCTTGCGAAACGGAACCCGTTGGCCGGTATCCATGAGGAACTCCATCTCCTCCATACGCCCAACACGGTCCATGTTAATGATAAGCCCCCTGTAACAAGGCAAAAACTGAGGATAAGCAGACAATACTGTCTCCAGAGACGCAAAGGGTACCCGGTATCTCAGGATACCCTGCCTCCCTGTATGTACCTGCACATAATGGCCGTCCCGGTCACACCAGAGAATATCCTTTAACAGTATCCTGTCATCCCCCAGGGCAATGAAACGGGCATTTAATATCTTTTCCACCCGCGCCAGCCTCATGGTCCTCTCAAATGCTTCATATGTAAAGGGTTTTATAAGATAACCGCAGGCCCTGACCCCATAGCTGTCCACTGCATGGTCATGGCTGGTGGTAACAAAAATCAGGGCAGCCGCCTCATCCCGTTTCCTTATCTCCCTGGCAGTGTCCATACCGGACATGCCATCCATGTACTGGTCAATGAAAATCAAATCATATACCTGGGGCCGGAAAGCGCCAACAAACCCGGTCCCGCTTTCAAACTCATCCAGTTCCGGTACTTCCCCTTCATAATTCTCACGGATATAGCGCATCAGATATTCTTTTATCTCCTGCCTGCACATCACTAAATCGTCGATAATGGCAACCCGCATAAAATTCCCCCTTTGATAGGCAAGAAATACCTTCCTGACTTCATTTTACATAAAACAGACACTTATGGCAAATGCAAAATCAGGCCAAAAGCTGCAAAATCAGGCCAGCTTATTGAATGTACGGCTGAAAAACGGTATGTTTGAATCAGATGTTTGAATCCACTTAAGAAAGGGGGAGCACTGCATGAACATCATTATCTGTAACGACAACCTGCCGGAACGGACCCTAATGATAGATTACATCCTTAAATGGGCCTCGGCTAAATGCCTGGAAATGCAGATTGGAACCTGTAAAAACTGGGCGGAACTGGCTGCTGCCCTGGAAGGAAGGGAGTGGGACCTGGTTATTGTTGCCCTGGACGGCGTGCGGGGCCTGGATACCGCAGCCAGTGCACAGCTGCTCTCCAGGCGGCTTATCTGGATTTCCGACCTGGATTTCGGGGTACAGGCATACCGTATGTGTGTCAGCTATTTCTTCATGAAGCCGGTCAGCTGCCAGAAAATGCAGCGGGCTCTGGAATGTGCCCTGGAAGTACAGAGCACACAGTAATATCTGGAGGGATGTTTAAATGAAACAGAGACAGCAGACAGATACTGTCAGGAAGACGCGCAGACAGCTGGAGCAGGAAAATTGTGCCCTCCAGTCCCTGGCGGAACTGGACGGACTGACCGGACTGTATAACCGTATCACCATGGAGCGCAGGGTAGATGACCACCTTCGCTGCAAACAGCCCGGAACCATGATTGTCCTGGACCTGGACCATTTCAAGCAGGTAAATGACCGTTACGGCCACATTGCCGGGGATATGCTGCTGTGCACCATTGCGAGCGTATTGAAAAAGATGTTTAACGGGCAAAATCTGGTGGGGCGCGTGGGTGGGGATGAATTCGTTATTTTTATACCCTCTATTCTGGAGGACGCCAGGACAGCCGGTGAATGCCTGCGGATTCAGGAACGGTTCCGCGAAGTGCGGCTGGGCGATTCCATCCTGATTAAACTGTCCATTACCATAGACAGTGCAGACAGCCTGACCTGCAGTAAATACCGGGATATGTTTGACTGTGCGGACCAGAAAATCATGGCGAAAAAACGTCTTCGCAACTTAAAGAACGGGACCGGCTATGCATCCCCTGCCAGGGAGCCGGCAGGCATACAGCCTGACATGAGCCTGATAGCCAGGGAGATGGAAGAGAAGGAAATCCCGCCAGGGGCCTACTGCCAGGATTACGAAACCTTTAAACAAATCTACCGGCTGGAGGAAAGGCGCCTCAGAAGGGATAAAAAAAGGGCCTTCATCATCCTGTTTACCCTGACAGACCGGAATAACGGTTTCCTCCCCCTGGATAAAAGAGATGCTGAGATGGATATGCTGGGGGAGGAAATCAAACAGAGCCTGCGCATGGGAGATGTGTTCACTAGGTACAGCAGCTGCCAGTACCTGGTCATGGTGCTGGATGTGTCCTTGGAAAATGTGGATGTCATTGCAGAGCGCATATGCAGCTCCTACTACCGGGTACACCAGGAAACGGCAGACAACCTGGTTCTGCACCGCAGCTATCCCTTAAAGCCCGCCCGCAGACGTCCCAGGACCTGACGGCCCCGGCAGGACTTTATCCTGTCAATTGCGCACTGGAACAACAGCGGCAGCGCGATGGCCCATATAAGATACACCACACGGAACTGAGGCAGATTTTTGGGGAAATAGCAGTACCAGAGATCTGCCTTGTACTGTTCAAAACTGAATCCCACAAAGAGAGGCGTGTACTTTGCCATGGCCGCAAACAGGGTTTTCAGTACCATAAGGGCCATAATATGGTGCATCATCACTGCATATGTATGGCTGCCGAAATACCGGAGATACCGGCTGTCCTCAAAGGCCCGGGCCAGGATACGGCATACCCTGAGCCAGAATGCGATGCCCAGCCCGGCCGTGATGTAGGGCAGCAGGATTCCCGTAAAACCGTTGCAGAAGGCCACGGAGTAGATGAGAGGGCGGCCGGACATGGCCAGAACCAGCTGGACTGCCAGGATGATGCCAAAGTACAGGCAATGGTCCGCCCTGTCCCTTTGCTCCAGCTTCTCCCTGTACAGGGTGCCTGCACCGTAGCAGGGCAGCAGGAACATCATGCGCACCAGTGTAAGCCATCCGTCCTGGTACCGTCCGGAGCGCGCCAGAAGGATGCCTCCGGCCCCTATGGACAGATACAGAAGAAAGACTGCATATTCAGAATCCATTCCCTTTAAAAGGCGGCGCAGGAGCACATTGGCCATCTCCACCAGAAACAGGGCAGGCACAAACCAGGCAGCCAGGTTATATTCAAACTGGTGTCCTGTAATAAATGGCTCCGCCAACAGATTCCACAGGTTCAAATCCCCCCCAAAGGCAAAACCAGCCAGATGAAGTACCTGTGCAATCATGCCGTAAATCAGATTGTATACCATATACGGTCCCAGCAGCCGGACTATCTTTTTCCTGGTGTATGCCCCCAGCCGGTTTTCGCTTCCCTTTTTATAAAAATACCCGGAGATAAAGGCGAACAAGGGCATGTGAAAGGAGTAGTAGGGCACCAGTCCCCCTATATCCAGGTAACTGTTATTGAGATGGCCGTCCACCACAAAAACCATGCCCAGGGCCGACAGAATGCAGAACTGCATATTGAGGCCGTCATGGGACTGTACCCCGGGGCGCGCCTGGCCTGCGTTGCACCGTTTCTCCGCCCCGCCTGTCCCTTTTCCGTCAAATCGTCCTTCTGCCATGTCCGGCCTCCGTTTTATATATTTTTCTGAAATTAGACGGGGTCATGCCCATGACCGACTTAAACACCCTGTTAAAGTGAGTGATGTTGGAGAATCCGGTATCACGGCTGATTTCCGTTATATTCTTATCTGTTTCCATGAACATCCTCTGGGCATTCATCACCCGTGTGACGTTCACATACTGGATGATGGTGCTGTTGGTATACCGCTTGAACTCCCTGCACAGGTAGTAGGGACTTACATAGGACATCTGGGCCAGCTGGTCAATGGATATATCCTCCTGGTAATTTTTATGGATATAGCTGATTACATCTGTAATCCGGTTGCGCTTTTCCGGCTTAACCGGTGTCTGTATTTTCCTGGCAATGGTCAATAACGCCATGTTTAACAGGGTATGGATATAATCCTCATGGTAAGCCTGAGGTTCATCCTGTTCCTTAAGCAGGTCGTCCAGCATGCGGTGCACAACCTGCTTTTCCCGCTGGTCCGGCTTATATACCCCGGTTCCCTGCTCCAGCACCTTTAACAGCGGACGGGAATCCACTTCCTCCCTGGCAAAATACACCAGGAGCCGCTTAAAAGGCACATTTTCCTGGCCGTAGGAGTGGTGCATCACATAAGGGGAAAATATAAGAAATTCCCCCGGATGAATGCAGTAGAGCTGGTCCTGGATGATATGGAACCGTTCACCCTCCTCCAGATAGTACAGTTCAAAATAATCGTGATAGTGGGACTTTGACATATTGTCATTGACCCCCTGTATGCGTTCGCCGGCAATGCTCCTTCCCTGGGCCATCATGATTCCAGCCTGGTCAATCAATCTGTTTCCCCCTTTCTTTGGTACATATATCCAATTCCCATGTTTTTATAACCGTAAAATACACGGAAACATCATAGCGCTTCCAAATTAATACAGCAAGATATGTTTAATTTCAACCATAAAACTGCAAATATTGTCTAGTTTAGGCGGCCTTAATTCTATATGATAATAACATAAAACCGGTTGAAATAAAACAAGGAGGCAACAATTTATGAAGGTTTGTACGAATGCTTACACAGTCATTAAAAAGGATAATTACTTTTCAGTGACGACAAACAGTGTGGAAATCCGCATTCTTTTTCTGACTGATTCCATCCTGCGCATCAGGGCCGGGTTTGACGGCGATTTCGCAGAGGAATCCTACAGCCTTGTGATGACAGCATGGGAGGACCGGATGGACGATTTCCTGAAAGGCCGCAGAATACGGGTGGCTGCAGCGGATGCAGTCCTGTCGGACGGGGACAGGGAGGCAGTGATTGAGGGAAGCCTCTTAAAGGTAGTGGTGGAGAAGGACCCGCTGCGCATCTGTGTATACGACAAAGAAGGCACCCTGCTTCACGCGGACATCCCAGACCTGGCCTATATGGAGGACAGCAACCACCGCCGGATTCACACCAGCGAGATTTCACCGGAAGATTGCTTTTATGGTTTTGGAGAGAAGAGCGGTGATTTCAACAAAGCCCAGAAATTTATGGGCATGAGCCCCAAGGACGCCATGGGATACAACCCTAAGGAAACAGACTCTCTTTACAAGCACATCCCCTTTTACATAAAATTAAGCCGCAGCACCAGGAAAGCAGTGGGATATTTTTACCACAATACCTACGAGTGCGACTTTGACATGGGCCGTGAGAAAAGCAATTACTGGAAACCCCACAGCCGTTACCGTACAGACGGCGGCGACATTGACCTGTTCCTTATTGCAGGCCCCTCTGTGCGGCAGGTCGTGGAGCGCTATACGGACCTCACCGGCAAATCAGCCATGCTTCCCCGGTATGCCCTGGGCTATCTGGGTTCTTCCATGTACTACCCGGAGCTGGATGAGGACTGCGATGATGCCATCCTGGATTTCATCGACACCACAAAGGAGGAGAAGATACCGGTGGACGGTTTCCAGCTTTCCTCCGGCTACTGCACCGTGGAGACAGATAAGGGTATCAAGCGCTGTGTCTTTACCTGGAACAAAAAGCGGTTCAAGGACCCCAGGGAATTCTTTGCCCAGATGGATAAAAGAGGCGTGTCCGTATCCCCCAACGTAAAACCGGGCATCCTTCTCATCCATCCCAAACTGGACGAAATGAAGGCCAGGGGCATGTTCGTGAAGGCCAGTGACAGCGACGAGCCGGGCATCGGAACCTGGTGGGGCGGAAAAGGCGTGTTTGCAGACTTTACCAAACCTTCCACCCGGACCTACTGGAAGGAAATGCTCAGGGAAAATGTCCTGGAATACGGCACCAGTTCTGTGTGGAACGACAACTGCGAATATGACAGCCTGGTGGATAAGGACTGCCGCTGTGATTTTGAGGGCAAGGGCGGCACCATCGGACAGCTGAAATCCGTTATGTCCAATATCATGTGCCATATTACGGATGAAGCCATCCATGAAACCTTTCCCAATACCCGTCCCTACATTGTGTGCCGCTCCGGCCACTGCGGCATACAGCGCTATGCCCAGACCTGGGCAGGGGATAACCTGACCTGCTGGGACTCCTTAAAATATAACATTGCAACCATCCTGGGCATGAGCCTCTCCGGCGTGGCCAACCAGGGCTGCGACATCGGCGGATTTTACGGCCCCTCACCGGAAGCAGAGCTTATGGTCCGCTGGATTCAGAACGGCATATTCCAGCCCCGTTTCTCCATCCACTCCACCAACACCGACAACACAGTGACTGAGCCCTGGATGTACGGTGACTGCACGGGCTATATCCGGGAAGCCATCGGCCTCCGCTACCAGTTAAGTCCTTACCTCTACTCACTGATGGAACGGGCCCATGAGACAGGACTTCCCATCATGGAACCCATGTGCAGCGCATTCCAGAATGATGTTAGGTGCTACGAGGAGGGCGTGGACTTCATGTTCGGCGATTCCCTGCTGGTAGCCAATGTGGTGGAAAAAGGCGCCTCCGCCAGGAAGGTATACCTGCCTGAAGGCGAAACCTTCTATGATTTCTACACAAGGACTGCCTATGAGGGCGGCGCCGTCATCGAGCTTCCCGTGGACCTGGGGTCTATCCCCCTGCTGGTGAGAAGCGGCGCCATCATTCCCATGGCGGAAGACAAGCTTGATAACCTGAAAACGCAGCAGACAGAGCACCTCAGGATTCTGTGTGCAGCTGACCGGGACGGCCGGTTTGCCCTCTATGAGGATGACGGCATTTCCATGGACTATGAGAATGGAAGTTATCTGAAGACAGACATAACCATGACAGCCGGGGAACGCACTACCCTGGATTTCCACCAGGAAGGCCATTATGAGACAGCTGTAAAGACACTGTATCTGGACATGATTCACCGTGAAAAGGCTCCCTACTGGGTCAAGGCGGACGGAGAAACCATTCCTCATTTCCTCCACCGGAGAAAATTCGAGGAGGCGGACTGCGGATGGTATTATAGCCAGAGGCTTAAATCCGTTCAGATTAAGTACCCTAATCCTAAGAAGGATTATCAGGTGATTGTATCCTTTGAGCAATTCGACCTGATTGGTATGTAAAAAGCGAGCATATGCTTCCCCTCCCGCTTACAGAGGGGAAGCTGCTACCATAGAAAGGGGATATTGAAAATGAAAAAATTTGCAGCAGCAATGGCAGTGGCTATGAGTCTGGCTGTGCTGGGGCTCACCGGATGCGCCCAGGGCGGCGCCAAGACCAGCGCAGAAGCTACCGCAGAAAACCCAATGGTGCTTACTCTGGCCCACGGCCTCAGCGAGACCCATACCGTACACATTGCAATGACAGAATTTGCAGACAAGGTGGAGGAACGGACAAACGGAAGAATCCAGGTCCGCATCCTTCCAAACGGACAGCTGGGTTCTGAAAATGAGAACATGGAGCAGCTGATGGCCGGTGTTATTTCCATGACCAAGGTGTCCGCACCCGGCCTTGCCACCTACAATGAATCCTATCACGCCTTTGGCCTTCCCTATATCTTCGATGACACGGAAGACTTTTACCATGTAATGGATTCCAGCCAGATGCAGGATTTCTTTCTTTCCTCCTCGGATGACGGATTCGTGACCCTGACCTACTATACATCCGGCGCCCGTTCATTTTACACCAAGAACAAGGCCATCCGCACTCCTGCCGACTTAAAGGGATTAAAAATCCGCGTGCAGGACATGAAATCCCAGACCGATATGATGAAGGCTCTGGGCGGCATTCCGGTGGCCATGTCCTACGGCGATGTATACACCTCCCTCCAGACCGGCATCATCGACGGCACTGAGAACAACGAGACAGCCCTCACCACGGGCAAGCACGGTGAAATCTGCAAGGTATACTCCACGGACCAGCATGCCATGATTCCGGATGTAATGGTCATGAGCGCCAAGGTATGGAAAACCATCAGCCCGGAGGACCAGCAAATCATCCTGGAAGCAGCCCACGAATCCACGGAAAGCCACAAAATTGCCTGGGACGCCGCCATTGATGAGGCCATCCAGGAAGCATCCGCCCAGATGGGCGTGGAATTCGTGAATGATGTTGACAAGGATGCGTTCCGCCAGGCCACAAGCGGCATGATTGACCAGTACTGCGCACAGTATCCGGGTGTGAAGAAGCTGCTTGACATCATTGATTCGGTAGAATAAAGGGGAGGTAATCACATGAATGAACTATTATCTGTCATCAAGAAGTGGATGACCCGTCTTCTGGCCGGCATTGCCACTGTGCTGCTGTCCGTCATGACCCTTCTGGTCCTGTACCAGGTATTTACACGCTACGTGCTTAACAGCCCCGCCGCCTTTACCGAGGAGCTGGTGCGCTACTTTCTGATTTGGACCGGTTTCATCGGAGCTGCCTATGCCTTCATCACCAGGGAGCACATGTGCCTGGTGCTGGTGCGCGACAGCTTAAGCCCGGCAGGCCGCCGGATTCTGATGACAGCCATCGATGTGCTGATTCTGCTCTTTGCCATCTTTGTCATCACCATAGGCGGGTTCAAGCTGGCATTAAGCGCCCAGAAGGTATTCTCAGCGCTGCTTGGGATTCCCAGAAGCCTGGTATATGCCATGGCGCCAATCTCCGGGCTGTTCATCATCCTGGCACAGATTATCAATATCTATGAGGATGTAACCGGAATCACCATTGAAGGAGGGAATGAGTAATGAGTATCGGACTTACAACAGTTATCCTGTTTGCGGTATTTGGCATCCTGCTGTTCCTCAGCTGCCCAATCTCCGTCAGCATTGTAATCGCTTCCATCGTAACCGCCATCTCCAGTCTGTCCTGGGACCAGATTACCTTCATCACCATGCAGAAGATGAACAGCGGCGTGGAAAGCTTTTCCCTGCTTGCCATCCCCCTCTTCATCCTGGCAGGCAATATCATGAATAACGGCGGTATCGCCAGACGCCTTGTAAACTTTGCAAAGCTGTTCGTGGGCTGGATTCCAGGCTCCCTGGCCCAGGCCAACATCGTGGGCAACATGCTCTTTGGAGCGCTGTCCGGTTCCTCGGTGGCAGCTGCATCCGCCATGGGCGGCTGTATCTACCCCATCCAGAAGGATGAGGGCTATGACCCGGCCTTTGCAACAGCGGTCAACATTGCCTCTGCTCCCACCGGACTGCTGATTCCCCCCACCAGCGCCTTTATCGTGTACTCCACGGTAGCGGGAGGCGTATCTATCTCCACCCTGTTCATGGCCGGATATATTCCCGGTATCCTCATGGGCGTCGGCTCCATGGTAGTGGCCTTTATTTATGCGAAAAAGCATAAATATCCGGTATCCGGCCGCACGCCCATGAAGGAAGCAGTTAAAGTGACCCTGGAAGCCATCCCCAGCCTGCTGCTCATCATCATTGTTATCGGCGGTATCGTGGGCGGCATCTTCACTGCCACTGAGGGAGCAGGCATCTGTGTGCTATACTGCCTGATTCTTTCCATCTGCTATAGGAGCCTTACCATGAAGTCATTCATGAAGATTCTGGTAAGCAGCGCATGCACCAGCGGCATCATCCTGTTCCTGATTTCCGCCTCCTCCGCCATGTCCTTTGTCATGGCATACTCAGGAATTCCGGCAGCCATCAGCCAGGGCATCATGTCCATCTCCACCAACAAATACGTGATACTGCTGCTGATGAACATAATCCTCATGGTTGTGGGCATGTTCATGGACATCACGCCCGCCATCCTGATTTTCACGCCTATCTTCCTTCCTATCGCCCAGAGTTTGGGAATGAGCGATATTCAGTTCGGCGTCATGCTAATCTTCAACATGTGCCTCGGCAACATCACGCCGCCTGTTGGTTCCGTACTGTTCGTGGGCTGCGGTATCAGCAAAATCAGTATTGAACAGGTGACCAGAACACTGCTTCCCTACTTTGCAGTACTGTTCCTGCTCTTAATGGCCGTTACCTATATACCTGCCTTGTCACTGGGTATTCCCAGCCTCATGGGATTGATTTAGTGGTATTATGAGATAAGCCTTTGTATTTAAAAAAAGAGGTCGTCCGGGTATTTCGCCCGGGCGGCCTCTTATTCTCTACAGCACCTTTTCCAAAAATCCTCTGGCCCTGTCACTCTTTGGATTCTTAAAGAACTCATCCGGATTGGCATCCTCCACTATCTGCCCGTCGTCTATAAAGCAGATGCGGTCCGATACCTCCCTGGCAAATCCCATCTCATGGGTTACCAGGGCCATGGTGATACCTGTGTGGGCCAGGTTCTTGATAACCTCCAGAACCTCCTTTACCATCTCAGGGTCCAGGGCGCTGGTGGGTTCATCAAACAGCATAATCTGCGGCTCCATGGCCAGGGCCCTGGCTATGGCGATTCTCTGCTTCTGGCCGCCGGACAGCTTACCCGGATAGGCATCCGCCTTCTCCACCAGCCCCACCAGCTTAAGAAGCTCCAGAGCATTTTCCGCTGCCTTGTCCTTGGAAATCCTGTTCACCTTCACCGGGGCATAGGTCATATTCTCCATGACCGTCATATGGGGAAACAGGTTAAAATGCTGGAACACCATGCCGATGTTCTTTCTGACCGCCTGGATATCTGCCTTTGGAACCGTGATATCCGTGCCGTCAATGAACACCTGCCCCCTGGTGGGTTTCTCCAGCAGGTTGATGCACCTTAGGATGGTGGACTTGCCGGAACCGGAAGGGCCAATCAGCGTAACTACCTGGCCCTTCCCGATATTCAGGTTGATTCCCTTTAATACTTCCAGGTTGCCGAAGCTTTTATGCACATCACGAAACTCTATCACTTCTGTTCACCCACCTTTCCAGACGGCTGGCAACTGCCGACAATATCATAACAAATACGTAGTAAATAACGGCAATGACCAGATAAGGTTCAAAGAACCGGAAGGTCAGGACCGTAATCTGGTCCGCAGCCCTTAAGAGCTCCACCGCGCCGATGTAGGACAGAATGGAAGACTCCTTCAGCAGGGCAATGGCCTCGTTCACCAGGCTGGGCAGGATATGTTTCACGGCCTGCGGAATGATGATGTCCTTCATCATATCACCGTAGCCAATGCCCAGGGACATGGACGCCTCATACTGTCCCTTGTCCACGCCCATGATGCCTCCCCGGAATATCTCGGAGACATAGGCTGCGGAGTTCAGTGTAAATGTGAGGATTCCGGACTGGGTGGTGGTCAGTGTGAATCCCAGCAGCTGCGGCAGTCCAAAATGGACAATACACAGCTGTACCAGGAGAGGTGTTCCCCTGAAGATGGATGTATAAAACCTTCCAAACCATATGAGAGGTTTATATTTGCTGATTTTAACAAGAGCCAGTACGATGCCCAGCAAAAACCCCAGCACGGCGCAGATGGCCGTAATCTTCAGGGTGAGCAGTGCTCCATGGTATAGGAATGGCCAATATTGCCAGACACTGGTAAAATCTAATTTCATATGTGCAGCCCCTTCTTACATTGCCTTAATCTAAGATGAACTGTTCGCTTAAATGGCTTGCGATGATTTCATCCAGTTCTCCGTTTTCCATCATTTCCTTCAGCGTGTTGTTGAATGTCTCATAATAAGGGGATTCCTTGGGGAAGCCAATGGCAAAACAGTCATCATCCACCTTATCCATAAGGCTCAGCTTAAGGCCCTCATTGTTCTTTAAGAACTCTGTTGCGCCTGCGCCGTCAACAATACACGCATCCGCCCTCTTACTCTTTACTTCCTCAATACAAGCAGGGCTTCCCTGGATGCCAACCGTTTCAGCGCCCTCCACGCTCTCCGCTACCTGCTGGTAATTGGTGCCGAATACATAGGCAATCTTCTTGCCCTTCAGGGAATCCAAATCCGGGTAATTGTCCTCTGCCCTGTATACAATTGCATTTCTGGGATAGAAGAAGATTTCGCTGAAATCCAGTGTTTTCTCCCTCTCTGCCGTAGGCGCCATGCCGCCGCTGCAGAAGTCAATCTGTCCTGCCTGGATGGCAGCCATCAGACTTTTAAACGGCATATCCACAAACTCCACCTGGCCGCCGTTCTTCTCCACAGCCGCCTTTATAATATCAATATTCATGCCCACATAGGTCTTGCTTCCGTCTGCCGCCATCTCGATGGACTCAAAGGGAACGAAGGTAGCGGAACAGCCCACCTTCACAGTCTTACCGGAAAACGGATTCTCAGCCGCTGCATTCTCTCCGGCTGCATCCGGCTTGTCCTCAGAGCCTGCTGCGGTATCCGCTGCGTCCTTGCCTGCCCCGTCCTTGTCCGCTGCCTCCTGGGTGGCTGCCTGCGCAGCAGCCGTGGTGGCATCCGCCCCGCCGGAACATGCGGTGAGTGCGCCTGCTGTCAGAACAGCGCACAGCAATAATGCAATTTTTTTCATAATAATTCTCCTCTCTGCTATATGTATATAAAAAATAAAAAGTCTGCATTCTGCAAACCTTATCCCCTCCCTCTGCCTTACCGGCATAAATAAAGGAAGAACTTGCATAATCATAGCATAAATATGCATCAGATTCAATAGATTCCAGGCTTTTTTCTGCCCCCCATCCGTGCTATAATGAAAACCGGAGACAAATAGCAGAAATGAATAAAAGGAGCAATTTACCATGTCATATGAAATAGACGGCAGGACAAACGGACCTGCCATGGCCTGGCCCGGCCGCGCCAGGATTGCTGTCATGGTCACCTTTGACTTTGACGCGGAATTCCTGCGCATGTCCAGGGCCGCTTCCAAAGGCGCCACCATTGGTTTCACGGATTATTCCCGGGGCCAATACGGCCCCCGGGAGGGCCTGAGACGGTGTCTGGATATGCTGGACACCCATGATATCAAATCCACCTTCTTTGTACCCGGAATCGTTGCAGAAACCTACCCTGACCAGGTGGAATCCATCCATGCCCATGGCCACGAAATAGCCTGTCACGGATACATGCATGAATCCGTCCGCGGCATATCCAGGGAAGAGGAAACAGAAATACTGGAGAAAAGCGAGACAATCCTGGAGCGCATCACCGGCAGGCGCCCGGTGGGACACAGGGGACCGGAAAGCATCATCCATCCCTTTACCCCGAAGCTGCTGGCAGAGCGCGGTTACCTCTACAGCTCTTCCATGAAAGACTGCGACTGGGCATATCTCTGGCAGCAGGACGGTCAGACACTGCCTCTGGTGGAACTGCCGTGCGACATCACCATGGACGACTTTACCTATTTTTATTTCACCTTCAGCGACCCTGCCGTGCGCTCCATGTACAGCAACCGTGAAGTATTCGGCAACTGGAAGGATGAATTTGACGGCCTGGCGGAAGAGGGGAATAAAATTTTCGTCTTAAAGCTCCACCCCCAGATGATAGGACGCGCCAGCCGGATTGCGGCCCTGGGAAGCTTCATTGCCTATATGAAGGGCCACGGCGCATGGATTACCACCTGTGAGGAGGCTGCGCGGTATGTACTGTCCCAGGCTGAATCCGATGGAGCAAATCATGAAAAAGGAGGTGACGCCCTATGATGGCCTGGCCTGACAATAAGCGAATCGCTGTCATGATGGCATTTGACCTGGACGCGGAAACCATGTGGACCACCAGGGGTGATGGAAACCACGACCATATAACCAATCTGTCCAGGGGTGCGTACGGACCCAAACAGGGCGTACCCAGAATCCTGGACATGCTGGATGTGTATGGGGTAAAGGCCACCTTCTTCATTCCCGGCGTCATAGCCCAACAATATCCCCTGGTTGTAAAGGAAATCAGCCGCAGGGGACATGAAATCGGATTCCATGGATATCTTCATGAGGAATCCGCCTCCACTGCCTATGAGGAAGAGGATGCCACCATGACCCGCTGCGAAGCCATTATAAAAGAACTGACCGGGCAGTCCATTGCAGGCCACCGGGGTCCGGGAGGCGTGATACATGATTACAGCCTGAGGCTGTTTCTGGAGCACGGCTATATATACAGCTCCAACTGGCGGGACTCGGACGGCCCTTTTATCCACAGGATAGACGGCCGGGAGGTTCCGCTGGTAGAGCTTCCCAAGGACTCCATCTTTGACGACACTGCCTACGATTTTTACACGGATTCCGCCCCGGAGCGGTATGAGCTGAAATCCCCCCGGGAAATGCTTGAAATCTGGAAGGATGAATTCGACTCCCTGGCTGCTGAGGGCAGAATGATTAACTTTGTCCTCCATCCCCAGTTCATTGGACGGGCCAGCCGGGTAAACATGCTGGGGGAGCTTATAGGCTATATGCTGTCCCGCGGGGCGTGGATTGATACCAACCGGGCAGTGGCCGAATATGTGCTGGAGAACCGGAATCTATTAATGTCTGACTGATAAACCGCATCCAGACCCTGTTCATGGCTCAGAACAGGGTCTGCTGTTCGTACTCGCAGTCCCTTTCCAGTTGGGGCGGTTCCTGCCCCAGCAGTTCTTTTGTCTTACCGCTGTCCAGAATCCATTCCCTTACCTGTTCCTTTTCAAGTACCAGGGGCATGCGGCTGTGGACAGGGGCCATGGAGGCATTGGCCTGGGTGGTCAGAATGACAAAGCGGTCTCCGTCCTCATACCTGCCGTAAAATCCTGCCAGAAACAGGACACGGCTTCCCGCCCTTGTAAATGTAAACTTCTCTTTATTCCCATTCCACTCATAAAACCAGGAAACAGGGACCGCGGCCCGGCGCAGCCTCACACTGTCCCGGAACATCCGCTTCTCAAACACGGACTCCGACCTGGCGTTAAAAACCAGCCCTTTGCCGCCGGGCCCGGGGTATCCCCATTTCTGGCGGCAAATACAGAGCCTGTTGTCCGGGCCTTCATCTGCTGCCGCCGCAATAACCGGCGCAGTGTCGCCTGGGCGGATGTCCCTGTCCAGCACTCCCAGCTCCAGCTTCCAGTCCCTCTGCTCTGTTAAGTCCCTTATCTCATCCAATAATTCCATACTGAAATGATATCTGCCGCACATGAAATCCCTGCCTGCCCTTTCGTGAGTATTCTATCCTTAATGGGTATTATATTCTTTATAAATATTCTACCCTTAATCCCTATTCTGTCCATATAGCGGTATTTTACCCGCCTATCTCACTGCTTCCAATATTCCCTCGCTAAATGTGGGATGTGGGAAAATAACCTTAGCCATATCCTCCAGCGTCAGTCCATTGGCAATGGCCACCGCAAACTGGCTAATCATATCCGTGGCCCTGGCGCACATCATCTGGGCGCCCAGGATGCGGTGAGAGCCGCTGTCCGCCACCACCTTTATGAATCCCCGTTCCTGCTGGGACAGAATGGACTTGCCGTTGGCGGACATAATATATTTCTTTGTCACGGTTTCTATCCCCCGGGCCTTGGCCTCATCTGCACTGATTCCCACGCAGCCGATTTCCGGGTTTGTATACACGCAGGACGGAACAATATCCGTACGGATTGCCATATCCCTGCCTGCCATATGGGCCACTGCGTTTCTGCCCTGGGCAGTGGCTGCGTGGGCCAGCTGGATGCCTCCCGTGACATCGCCGATGGCATAGATACCCGGTACGCTGGTTTCATATTTCTCATCCGTGACAATGCGCCCGCGCTCCATTTCCATATCCTTCACTTCCTGGCTGCTCTCATCTGTTATGAGACCGCCTGTATAGGCCCTGCGCCCCGTGGCGATAAGGATGCCGTCAGCCCTGGCCTCGCAGGGTTTGTCCTTTTCCGTATAGCGGCATATAAGCCCGGACCCATCCTCTGTCTGAAGGATTTCCTCCACCTTTGCCCCTGTATGGATATCTACATTCCTTTTTTTCATAATCATCTTCAGGTTCTGGGCAATCTCCTTGTCCATAGTGGGCAGGATGCGGTCCAGGGCCTCGATTACGGTTACGCCGTGGCCCAGCGAACTGTACACAGACGCAAATTCCATACCGATTACCCCGCCGCCTATAATAATCAGATGACCAAACATATCCTTCTTGTCCAGCAGCCCGTCGCTGGTAACCACTCCTGGCAGCGATGCGCCGGGTATGGGCGGGCATGCAGGCATGGAACCTGTGGCAATGAGAATATGGCTGGTTTCCAGAATAATCTGGTCCGGCCTGTCTCCGGCCTCTTCTGCCGGCGCCACCTTCACATGCTCCCTGTCCAGTATGATTCCCGTACCGTAATAAACAGAAATCTTGTTGGTTTTCATAAGTGAGGCAATGCCCTTTCTCAACTGTTCCAGTACCTCATCCTTCCGTCTCTGGACCATCTCCATATCGACTGCCGTGTCCCGGACTGTCAGTCCAATGGATGGGCCTGACTGTAATTCATGGTACAGCTCTGCTGTATGGAGTATTGTTTTGGTGGGAATGCATCCCCGGTTCAGACAGGTGCCTCCCAGCTCACGGTTTTCCACCAGGGCGACCCTCATCCCATTTTCCGCCCCTTCAATGGCAGCCTCATAACCGCCCGGTCCCGCGCCAATCACCACCAAATCAAATCTGTCAGCCATAATAACTTAACCTCTCTTCCATTCATGTTCTGCGTTTACAGCGATTCCCTGACAAGGGCCTTGATGTCCTCTTTTATCCTGCATGCCTGCGGTATGTCCGCCCTGTTTTCTTCACCTGCGGCCTCTCCTGCCTGGAAGGCATCCGGCCCAAGGGCTTCCACTGCCCTGCAGATATCTTCCTCCGCATAGGCGCAGCCCTTTAGCTGTTCCGCCAATTCTCCTATCATCTCCTGGTCCATGGCATCGGAGAATACATTCACGTCCTGTATCACTCCTGCATCCACATGGAACTGCATCTGTATATTACCCCATGGAAAACGCTTCTCCATCTCGTACTCAAAAGGAATCTTTCTGCCGTATTTCCACTGCCAGGATGCAAATTTCTCTGTCAGTGCATCTATGTCCGGCTGAGGCAGCTCCCCTTCCTCCATGCGGACTGCGGGCAGCCCGTATACCCTGGAAAATGCCTCCACCAGTGCGGATTTTACTTCCTCCAAGGTGATATCCGGCTTAAACTCACATAAATTGGCCACCCTGGATTTAACCGAGGTCACGCCTTTGGAGGCAAGCTTTTCCTTTGACACATTCAGATAACGGGACATATTTTCCTTGTCGGCCCGTATCAATATGGTTCCATGGTGGTAGCAGCCGTCACCGGTGCGGTAAAATGCATTGCCGGAAAACTTGCGCCCATCCACCGTTATGTCATTGCGCCCTGTCTTCTCAGCATGGATGCCCAGGCTCCTTACAGCCTCCAGTATCACATCCAGCTGGCGCGAAACATTATAATCCTCCGCCCCGGCAATAAATGTGAAGTTCAGGTTGCCCAAATCATGGAACACCGCGCCTCCGCCTGAGAGACGGCGCACCAGATAGCCGTCCTCCTGCTCCAGGAAGTTCACCCTGCATTCCCTCCAGCAATTCTGGTTCTTTCCTATCACCACCGTATGGCGGTTCTGCCACAGGTACATGATGCAGGTTCCCTTGGGAACATTGAGGGTCATGTACTCCTCCATGGCCAGATTCCGATAGGGATATGTATTATCTGTATCTATCCACACAAGTCTGTTTATCATGTCATTCTCCATCCTTATAGAAAGGCTGCCTGGGCAGTCCGTTCCCTGGCCGTATACAGATATCACGGATATCCGTACATGACCAGGAACATACCGGCTGTCCAGGCAGTCCTGTTACATTTTCATCATCATTCCCAAGTATAGCGCAGTACCGGCTTACGTGCCGCCGTAACCTCATCCGGTCTTCCAATGGGCGTCAGGTGAGGCGCGCTGTGAAGTGCCTCAGGGTCTGCCAGGGCCTGCTCGTAAATCTTGTGGAATACCTCGATGGCTTCATCCAGTGTTTCCCTGGACTCTGTCTCTGTAGGCTCCACCATCAGCGCCTCATGTACAATCAGCGGGAAGTACATGGTCGGCGGATGGATGCCGTAATCCAGAAGCGCCTTGGCGATATCCATGGCAGACACATCCTTGTCATGCTTCATCTTCTCCAGGCTCATAACAAATTCATGCATACATGTCTCAGTGTAAGCCATATCATAGACATCCGACAGCTTTACCCTCATATAGTTGGCATTCAGCACTGCATTGCAGGCTGCCTCCGGGATGCCCTCCTTTCCAAGGGTCAGGATGTAGGACAATGCCTTCACCACCACCAGGAAGTTGCCGTAGAACATCTTCACGTCCCCAATGGATTCCTGTGCCTTTACAAAGTGATATGTTTCCCCGTCCTTCTCCACCCGTACGCCTGGTATAAAGGGCTTTAAGAATTCCTTGCAGCCCACAGGACCGCTTCCAGGTCCGCCGCCGCCGTGGGGTGTGGAGAATGTCTTGTGCAGGTTCAGATGGACCACGTCAAAGCCCATGTCGCCCGGCCGTACAATGCCCATGACCGCATTCAGATTAGCGCCGTCATAGTAACACAGTCCGCCTGCATCATGTACTATTTTAGTGATTTCCAGTATGTTCTTGTCAAATAATCCAACGGTATTGGGATTGGTCAGCATCAGACCGGCTGTGTCGTCTCCTACCGCTGCCTTTAACTGCTCCAAATCCACACAGCCGTCCTCCCTGGACGGAATGCTCACCACGTCATAGCCGCACATGGCAGCGCTGGCAGGATTGGTTCCATGGGCAGAGTCAGGCACAATAATCTTGGTGCGTTTGGTGTCATTGTGATGAACGTGGTATGCCTTGATTAAGAGCAGTCCTGTAAACTCACCGTGAGCGCCTGCCGCTGGCTGGAATGTCATTGCATCCATGCCTGTGATTTCGCAGAGATATTTCTCCGCCAGATATAATACTTCCATGGAGCCCTGCACCGTAGCCTCCGGCTGCAGCGGATGGACTCCCTTAAATCCCTTCAAGGCAGCTGCTTCCTCATTGACTTTGGGGTTGTACTTCATGGTACAGGAGCCCAGAGGATAGAAACCGTCGTTGACACCGTGGGAACGCTTTGCCAGCTCCGTATAATGGCGGCTGATTTCATTTTCCGACATATGCGGAAGGCGCGGCTGTCTCTCACGGGTATGTGCTTTTTCAAACGACACCTGGGGCACGTCGCAGGGGCTGATTAAATCCAGCCTTCTCCCGGCTGACCCTTTTTCAAATACAAGTTTCATGAACCGCACACCTCCTTTTGTCCGCATTCCCTGTGAAGCGCCTCCCGTACAGCTGAGGCAAGCTCATCCATCTCTTCCCTGGTGTTCATCTCCGTTGCGCACCAGAGGATTTCCCTGTCGGACAACGGCAGTCCGCCCAGTATTCCCTTGCTTTCCAAAGCCCTTAATATATGGGCGCTGTCCGTACACTTGCCCTCCGGGCTTACGGTTACAAATTCGTGGAAGAATTCACATTCATGCTTTGGCTCAAGTCCTGCTTCCTTTAACACGTCCCTGAGATAGTGGGCCTTGGACATGCACTGGTCCGCTGCCTTAGCCATGCCCTCTGCACCCATGGCCGTCATGTATACAGATGCAGTCAGGGCACACCATGCCTGGTTGGAGCACACATTGGAGCTGGCCTTTTCACGGCGTATGTGCTGTTCCCGTGCCTGGAGGGTAAGGACAAATGCCCTGCGTCCCTGGTTATCAGCTGTCTCTCCCACAATACGGCCCGGAAGCTTCCTGGTCATGGCTGCCGTGGCTGTCATGAATCCCAGATAAGGTCCTCCGAATGCCAGAGGCATACCAAGGGGCTGGCCGTCGCCAACTGCAATATCCGCCCCGTATTCAGCCGGCGTCTTCATAACAGCTAACGCCATCGGGTTGCAGCCCATGATGTACTTGGCTCCTGCCCCATGGACAATGCGGCCCAGGGCATCCCCGTCTTCGATATTGCCGTAATAGTTGGGCTGCTGTACATAGAAGCATGCTGCCTGCGGGTCCGCCTTCAGAAGCTCCTCCAGGGCTGCCGCATCCGTTACCCCGTCTTTTTCCGGAACCATGACAACCTTTGTATTGCTGCCAAAGCAGTATGTCTTCATGACCTCGATAACGCCCGGGTTTGCAGCCGCGGAAATATAGGCTGTTGTTTTCTTTCTCTCCTTACACATGGCAATGGCTTCCGCCGCGGCTGTGGCGCCGTCATATATGGATGCGTTGGAGGCATCCATGCCTGTAAGCTCACAGAGCATGGTCTGATACTCAAATATGGACTGGAGGATGCCCTGGCTGATTTCCGCCTGATAAGGCGTATAGGCTGTGACAAACTCCTCTTTTGACGTTACACTTGAAACAATGGCAGGTATGTAATGGTTATAAGCTCCTGCACCTCTGAAAATATGGCGGAACACAACATTCTTACCGGCTATGTCCTCCATCCTGCTCTTAACTGCCTGCTCGCTGAGTCCTGAAGGGATATTGACCCCTTCCTTCAGCATTACCTCATCCGGTATATGGGAGAACATCTCCTCAAAGCTGGCAAACCCAATTTCACGAAGCATATCCTGCTGCTCCTGCTTCGTACCTGGTACATAACTTCCCATATAATCTCACCTCACCTCTCATGGGATGGAATACCTTCCCCGTCTTAATTTAATAAATCTCTGTTCCGGGCTAATCCGTATTCCAATTAATCCAGGGTCTTCACATACTCCTCATACTCTGCCGCGCTCATCAGCTGCGCTGTGCCGGTTACATTCTCCACCTTCATGAACCACGCCTCATAAGGCGCCTCATTGATGGATTCCGGAGCGTCCAGCAGACCCTCGTTGACCTCTGCCACCGTGCCGCTGACCGGTGAATACACATCCGAAACAGCCTTTACGGACTCCACATCTGCAAACGACTCTCCCTCTGTCACCTCGTCTCCTGCCTCGGGCAGGTTTACGAATACCAAATCCCCGAGAGCGTCCTGTGCATAATCTGACAGTCCCACTAAAACAGTGCCGTCCTCCAGGGTCTTTACCCACTCATGTGACTTCGCATACTTTAAATCTTCTGGAAAATTCATTCTTAATACCTCCTTGAACATGCTGTTCTTTATTATATTTATAAATCATACTTTTTATATCTGCTGTACCGTTACCGTTTATAAAATGGCAGCTTCACCACCTCTGCAGCCACGCGTCGTCCCCTTACATCCACTTCCAGTGCGGTTCCCGGCTCCTTGAATCCTATGTCAACCAGGGCCATGGCTGCCGGATATCCCAGGAACGGGCAGTGTGTGCCGGAGGTGGTCATACCCACCTGCTGTTCCCCTATGTAAACAGGCTGGTGCTCCCGGATGATGCCCCGTCCGGTTACCTTTAATCCCACACGTTTTCTGGTCAGAGGTCCCTTGTCCTGGATGGCCTGTTTTCCGATGAAATCATCCTTATCCATCTTCACAAAAATTCCCAGCCCTGCTTCCTTGGGAGAAATGGTATCATCCATCTCATGACCGTATAAAGGCATGCCGGCTTCCAGTCTCAGGGTATCCCTGGCGCCTAAACCGCATGGAATCAGTCCCTCGTCCTTTCCTGCCTCCAAGAGCAGTTCCCACATCTTAGGAGCATCCTCCGGTGCCAGATAAATCTCCACTCCATCCTCCCCCGTGTAACCGGTCTTGGATATAATGCATTTCATGCCGCCCACCATGCGGTCAAAAAGGCAGGTATAATATTTCTCAGGAATGTCCTCCTCCCTAGCCACCTTCTTAAGCACATCCATTGCCTTTGGTCCCTGCAGGGCCAGCTGCGCCACCTGGGAGGAAATGTCATCAAATACAACATCCCCCGACTGATGGGCCTTCATCCATGCATAGTCCTTATCCTTGTTGGATGCATTGACCACGATAAAATAGCAGTCATCCCTGACCTTATAGACAATCAGGTCATCCACCACGCCGCCCTGTTCATTGCACATGGGGCTGTACCTGGCCTGGCCCTCTGCCATGACCGTATAGTCATTGGTGAGAAGCATGTTCAGATTCTTAAGCGCGTCCGGTCCCTTGCAAATCACTTCCCCCATGTGCGACACGTCGAAAAGACCGCACTTGGTGCGTACTGCCATATGCTCCTCGATGACACCCTTATCGTACTGTACCGGCAGAAGATACCCTGCAAAAGGTACAATCTTGCCCTTATACTTTACGTGTGTGTCGTAGAGAGGTGTTTTTAACAAAACCTCCCCTGTTGCTTCTGTGCCCATAATCACTACCTCCTTCATGAAATTGTCTGGTCCTTAACAATATAAGATTATGAAAGCGCACGAACAAAAGATGTTCATGCGCTCTGTCCTTGGACCTGAAAGATTTGGCTTCTTCGGTGCTATGCTCTCCAGAGTATCGTCCGGTATCCGGTCCTTTTGCCTGAGAGTTTTCCGCTTCCCCTTCGGCGCTGCCCCCTGGGTGTCTGAATATACGTGGATATGCAGTTTCCCGCATCTCCTCTATCTTCCGCCCATGGCTGTCAGTCTCTCCCGAATCCATCTTCCGATGATATAAAATTGTCCGCAAACGCAATTCCCACCGGCTTGCCTTGTGCTAATCCCATACTAACACAGCCGGGATTTTCAGTCAATAGCTAAAAGGTGTTTAAATTTTAACACATTAATCGCATTTTTCGCCTTATTTTCCAAACTTATTTTCACGAATATTTTACGGTTTATTTAGAAAAAATACTGGTAATCTCCTATGAAGTAGTATATAATGAGCAAAGGTGATGAGGCGAAGGGGTTCCTTTGGCCTCATTCTTGTATGAGTACGGTTTTAACTGAGCAAAATCTCAAATGAAAGAAGGTGACAAGATGCATAAGTTTATGCGGACAGTAGGATTCAGTATGTACCAGAAAAAACAGGATATGGCGAAGCTTTTAAAACGCCTGGTAAAGGAAGCGGAGATGACCGGCCACCTGGCAGAACAGGAGGGCAGCCGCCTCTGTGAGCTGCGCGCAGAAGTGGCTCCCGGTATGGGAGTTGCCATGATAGGGGAGATGAGTCCCAAGGGTACGTTCAGCCGTGAATATTATTTTCCCTATGTCAAAAACCAGGATGTAAGTTCAGAGGCAGAATGTTCCATCCAGCGTCACACGGAGCGTGAAACTTATGCAGGCCTTCTTGATGAATACAGGGTGGGCATATCCCTGATTTTCTACATGGAGAATTCCATGGAGTACAGGATGCGCCGCAAAGCCCGTCAGCCTGTCCAGCCAAAGGGTGCTGCCCTTACGGGCCTGGCTGTTCAGGGAAAGGTGCTGCTGCCTGTGAATAAAACGGAAAAACAGGCCGAGGATTCCCGGCAGGCCGCCCAAAAACGCAGCAGCCTCCTGGAGGCAGCCAAGCACGGCGACGAGGATGCCATTGAGACCCTGACCATCGAGGATATCGACCTCTACTCCATGGTTTCCAGACGGATTGCCCATGAGGATGTATACTCCATCATAGAAACCTGTTTCATGCCCTGCGGCATAGAGTGCGACCAGTACTCCGTCATAGGGGAAATCACACAAATCAATACGATTGCCAACCGGATTACCAAGGAAGAGATATATGACCTGAAGCTGGACTGCAACGACATGGTTTTCCATGTGGCCGTCAACAAACAGGACCTGCTGGGCGAACCCAGGATTGGGCGGCGCTTTAAGGGGCAGGTGTGGATGCAGGGCACGGTGCTGTTTTAAGCGCGGGACGGAATATGGATTGGATATTCCCGGATATTGGTTCAAGGCGTCCCAGGGTGAATTGAGGATGTTTATTTAAAAATAGGACTTGATTTTTTTTAACACATAGGTTATCATATAAGGCGGACCGCATGAGTATCATACGGCCCGCCTTATATTTGTGTTTCTGTAGCTCAGCAGGATAGAGCGTCCGCCTCCTAAGGTTGTGCTCTACCAGCTGCCTTACGGGGAAAAGTGATCGTTGCCAGTCTCAATTTAATATAAGTCTCTGTAGCTCAGCAGGATAGAGCGTTCGCCTCCTAAGGTTGCGTTACAACGGCCACCTCAAAAAAAACTAAATAAGGGATTGCAGTTCGACTTTGATCGGGCTATAATCATATATCAGACACGTCCATATAGCTCAGCTGGATAGAGCACACGCCTCCTAAGCGGTTGTTCAATCCTCACTATTTACAATTTCATTTGATATACGCGCCAATAGCTCAGCTGGATAGAGCGTCCCCCTCCTAAGGGGAAGGCCGGGGGTTCGAATCCCTTTTGGCGCGCCAGATAATAACGCCGAAAGCCTTTGTTTTCAAGGGTTTTCGGCTTTTTTATTGAGCAGTAAAAGAAAAAATAATCAAGCTTCGCTTGGAGAGGTTTTTCTCTTTTATTGCTGCAAGGGAATCATGGTTCGGGTGTTTCGTATCGCTTATATTATACAGTAAATTCAGTGGTTTTGTACAGTAGCTAAATATTTAGGTGATTAACGGCGTTAAATACGGTTGGTGTCGGATGACCTTTAATTGCCCGAATTGTTCTTCTCGTACATGGCGATAGCAAACTCAAGCATCTGTTTTCCGGCTGAATCAGAAGCCACTTCCTCAAGCTTTTTTGCAAAATCTTCATCTGCCAGAGAGATTGTCGCTTTGGATTCAGAATCCGATTTGCCGGAGCGACTAAGAAACTTTCCAATCGCTTTCGCTGTATCAATTCTTACGCTGTCCTCCGGCGTTTCGTAATAGTCCTGTATCGTGCTCAACTGACGATGGGCGGTATCCTTAGCCAAGCTCACATAGTCATGCTTGTTATAATCAAGTTTTTTTGTGATTGAGAAATGCCTTAGGCTATACAGGTCTACTTTTGGAAGTCCTAAAGGCTCATAGAGTGAACGGAACATATCATCGGCGTATTGTGAACTGATATGCGTACCATCCTCGTGAGCAAATATCAAATCATCATCAATGTAGCTGTCTCCTGCAAGCTGCTTATGCTGATTCTGAACAAGCCTGTAATCACGGAGCATGAAAATGACTTCCGGCGCTATATAGATTCTGTCCGTCTTTGCTTCGATTTCCTTTTCCGTCTTGGTAACATGAAAGACCGCACGTCTTTTTGCATCCGGTCGAGTGCTACGAACTTGGTCGAATACTTTGAGAATCCCCCGACCATTTGTTTCTTTAATAAATTTCTCAGTGCGGTAAGTCAACTCCTTGTAGTTACGAATATAGGACGGTTCATGCTTGTCCTCGTTATCGTATACATCAGACCATGTTAAGGCAAGACATTCTCCAATACGGCTGCTCAATGCCACCATAAGGCTGATTAGAAGCTTGAGCTGTGGATCGGAACAGTTATCATACGCAAAATTAAACTGTTCTTCTGTCCACACCTCACGCCTGCTTGACTTCGGCTGCTTTACAGTCACACCCAACATGGGGTTTTCTGTGATAAGCTCCAAATCATCCGTAGCGTACTTAAATGCTCGGCTGATGATTTTCTTGCAATCATAAACAGTACGCTGTGATACCCTTGCCCCATTTGCCTTATGATTCCCGTTGGCTTGCGGTAATTGAAGCATATCCTTGAAGCCCTGTCTCATATCGACACGGGTTATTTTCCATATAGGGAATGAACCAAACACGGGAACAATGTAATTACGAATCTTACCGATATTCGCTCTGTAAGTGCCCTCGTCCCATCCATATCTGTCTCCGATGGTATGTAAATACTTAGTATGTTCGGCATAGGCGTACAAGAGTTGTTCAACGGTTTCTATCTCCGTTTTATCAACTTTTGAAGCTACTGTTGTGCCCTTGGCAGCCTTATGCTCCTTTTCTCGGAGCAGAAGATAGGATAAGAACTGATTCTTCGCACGTTCGTTGTTCACAGTCTCGGTGGTCTGGTGTTCCTTGCCTTCGGAATCAAGATACCCATAGCGGATGCGCCAGTTGTCATTGGTAGCGTTAATCTTGGTGGGTTCGCTATGCCACAAATACTCAGCTATGTCTTTCTTCTTAGGTTTTCTGCCCATAACATCCGTTAGAACTCGTTCGGATGATTGTTATACCAATCTTCAAAACTGTTCTTGTCGATACGAAGATATTTCCCCACCATGAATACACGAAAATCATTGTTTTTCTGATGCTTTTTGATAAAGTTGCGGACACTTTCCTCTCCGACACCATAGATGTTCATAATGTCCTGCACAGAGTAGTTGCGACACTCCATGATAGACTGGGTTACTCCTGCCATAGTATTCATCTCCTTTGTTATTACTGGTTAATGCGGCTTTGCAACACAGTATAACGTTAATGTTATATTGTGTTATATTCTTATATTACTCCTGAGTAGTGCCGTTGTCAATACGGTTGAAGCAAAATAGTTACGTTAATAGCGTTTTTCATTCGAATGCGAATGGTTAATCTTGATTTCCGGCTCAAACGATGGTATTATCTGAAGTGTATTGTTGGGGCAACACAGTTGGGAGGAAAACAAATGGGTTTGTGGGATAAATTTCGAAGCGATAAAAAGTCTGGAAGGTATCTGGGAACAGGAACAAAAATTCGAAGAATCCGTTCGCAGAAAGATACAACTGTTGTTGAATTGGCAAACGCTTTAGGGGTAAATGAAGCCGCTATAAGGAATTATGAAATTGGATATAGACAAGCGTCCCGAGATAAATTAGAACTGATTGCCCAAAGGCTCGGTGTGCCAGTAGAAACACTCATTGACCGCCAGATCGACAGCTATAACGATGCCATACACATTTTGTTTGAACTGTCCGAGAAATATGACCTTGTGCCAATCGAACTTCCGCAAGAGCCTAAATACGCTATCCAGACAAAGGATGAGACAATTCTTCAAGCGTTACAAGCATGGTACAACGAAAGGCGCAAATGGGAGAACGGGGATATCACACAAGCCGAACTGCAAGAATGGACGGACACATTCCCTTTACAGTGCGAAGAAAACGAACCTCCGGCAGAAAAAGTGGAATCCCGTTATACAGACTTTGAACGCATTCTGGGGTTGAAATCCTCGTTAGAGCAGTTTGATATGATTGTGAATGACAATGTAGAACTGATTGAGGATTGCATTGCTCATAAGGACTATAAAACAGCTCGGGAGCATTTGAGAACGCTTAAAGCCACCGTCCACACGCTGTCACAGGTGGATATCAAACGATACGGAAAATAAGAAAATCACAGGCGATTCCTATTGCACTACGCAAAGGAGCTGCCTGTGATTTTTTGTTATTTGGGTTCGATGGAGCAGCGGTCTAACGAAAACTCCAACAGTATACCAATCAGTTCATTTCGGCTGCGCCCTGTCTGAGCCGATATTTCATCAATGCGCTGCACAACGTCCTCTCTGATACGAACAGAAAAGGTCTTATAACCGTCATCCCCCTTGGGACGTTTCGGATGAATTATCAATTTTTCCTCTTTCATGCTAAATCACCTCTATGTTAGATTTTATGTTTCCATAGATGTGATTTATATGTTATAATTTATGTTATAAATTATATTGGAGGGATTGAAATGAACTCGGACGAATTATATACGCTGAAAAGTATGGTGCTTGATAACTATGAGCAGTACCATGACGGCCTTAGAATACTCTTAGAAAGCGATAAGGGGCTTTTCAAGGCGTTTGGACAGTCTCCCCGTACAAAGTACCTAAAGACGGAGAACTTCTACCTAACGTCAAAAGAACGTCTTACATACATGATGGGATTTATTGATGCCTTAGCTTGGCTGACAAGACAGGGAAAGTTGGTGCCGGATACATTCCCTACAGATATCACAGGATTCACAGACCCGGAGGAAACCCCGGAAGAACGTGCAGAATATTTTGAGCAACGATACAAGGGCTTATCGCCGGAACAGCGTGCCGAACTGGAAGCGTTTGATAAAGAAAACGAAGAACTGTGGCTTGAACAAGTCGAAGAAAGCATTAAAGAGAATAAAGTAATCAATAATCTGATTCTGCGTTTTATTACAGGGGAAGATTTTTGATTTAAGATTACACCGCCAGAAACAGAAAATTGAATTTGCGGAGGTATATATGAGCAGAATTACAACAAAAATCTTAAAAATGATAATTTTTTTAGGAATCTTTGCTTGGTACGTATATAGCCAGTTCCAAAAAGGAGGGGCGATTTTTTCATTAGAAATAATAGGTGCCGGTCTTGGACTTGCCTCTTTAGCCTATATAAGCTTATCGCTTTATGGATTTATATTAGATGTATCAAAGAGGTATCTCCTTGCATTTATAATAACGGTAGCGATAGCGTTGTTTGTAAGTTTTAAAATAGATGGAATTATTGCTTCTATTCCTTGGCTGAGCGAAGATGGATTTGTATTTATCATAATTGTTCTGACAGTTCTCTGTGTGGTTCGGGATGTTAAGACAATACGAACAATATCACAAATTCAAAAAAGCAGTGTAACACAAACAAATTCTACGGACGAGCGTAATACATAAAAAATTCTACAGCCATGAGCAAAACTCCGATTTACTCATAACGACATACAACATATAGCACTATCAAGCTCGATACAGCGGCATATGGTGGTATCAATGTTGCAAAACCTGCGTTTTGCTCATGGCTGAAAATTCTATTCTTGCGAGGTGATTCATTATGAAAGATTACAACTATAATGAAAATAGAGAAGAACAGAGTGCAAGGGAGATTGGCAAGAAATTTGCAGAGTTGGGTTTTGGCACTGTTATGACAGATGAAGAATACGCAAGGTCAGAAAAACGAATTGAAAAGTCAGAAAAAAGATATAAGTTTTTCGGTTCTGTTTTCAGTGAATTGAGGACGATTATTTACACGCCACTTTCCATTGCGTTTCATGCGGTTTCCTATGTCGCAAAAGGAATTGGTTACATTTCTTCTTTCGGACTGATTGCAGGAGTTTACTATCTGTATCAGTCTTTTTGTGCTTTCAAAAGCGGCGTCCCATTTGGAGAAATTGGAGAATTTACAAAGGCAGTAGGCTTCATTGTTTTTCCTTTTATCGCTTATCTGGTAAGCTATGTTTCGGAAAAAATCTACACCTACTTTGAAGAAAATGCGTACTAATACCAAGGTATGCCCGACAAAAGCTCTGCATTAGCTTTTCGAATATGATAAATAACAAGAGCACCTCTGCACTCAATTGAGTATAGAGGTGCTCTTTGCGTTTGCGTCAGCAGTTAAAGTGAAATCAATACGTTGACAGTTTATCGCTGGTAAACCACAAACGCAACCATCATCCCCAAAAGCTGTTGTGTGCTAATCGGCAGCTTTAAACGACTTTATTTTGATACAATTAGTTCGTAAAACTGGAAGTTAGATGACAAAGCTATTTGATAAGCCACCGTTCCCCGTTTGGCATAATACGAATATCACCCGGAAGTCTCTCCAAAATCGCTCCGTCTCGCAGAGAACGCACCAGCGTCTCCTCCCGATAGTCCGGGTCTTCGTACCAAATATTGAAATAAAGGTCATCCCCCTCCCGAAAGTTAAAAGATTCCCTATCATTTATCGCAAAGCTTATTTTCTCAGGCCAAATCATCTCAAATGTCCCGTCATTTGGCTGCCGTGTCAGCGATAATGGAGAGGTATGAAGGATGAGATTATAGCAGTCTTTCACTGTGGACAGAGGCAACCTTGCCACTTCCTGCGTTTTCTCTTGTTGATGTATGAACCGAAGAATATATATCATACTTTCTGCGAAATTCACTACCAGCAGCACAATAGCGCCTTCATCATACACGGGATAGCCAAGATATTGACCGTCCACAGGCGGCACAGGCTCATACACTGTACCGTCCGGATAGTGGATAAGATACAAGCGGTTACTCCGCACATGGTGTCTCTGCCGGAATAGTTCTTCCGCTTCATAGAGATCGCCGTGAATATAGTCCGTTGCCCAGTACCATTCGTCGGTTCCTCCCTGAACAAGCTCCATATTGGTCATGCCATGTATGTCAACGGTCTTCATTAACGCACCTCCCGCTTCACAAATATATACTGCTCAAATACGTCTCGTTCATAGTGCAAGTTAAGCCTGCTCACTCATCAAGGACACATTTCCCCTTTGTACCATCAGCATTCATATAGTATCCATCTATAATGGTGCGATAGCCACCGCCAAAACTCCACTCATTTTTCTCAATGAATGCAATAAATTTATCAATAACTTCATCCATCGAGACGTCTTTTGGAATGGTAATGCAGCCTTGAATTTCAATTTCTTTTGTCATCGGAAGTCCCTCCCGGAATCAGCATCGTCTTATTTCCAAACAATAGAATGATGGCCTGTTAGGATACATTTTATCGGGCGTATTCCAAACATCGGCGTGGTCAATTTCTTTGATATGCTATGTTGAGTATATAAACCCACACCCCTCTGGCTTCGCCTTGACCGCTAATCTTATCAATAGAGTTTTTCCACCTTTGGTAAAGTATAGCACATTATACTTTACTCCGTAAAGTCATGTGCAGGGGATACTCCCCTTGCCCCCTCTTGGGGCTTTGCCCCAAACCCCACACTCGCCGTGTGGCAGGGGAATAAGCCATTGCTTTTTCCCCTTTGGGAAGTGTTACACTCCACTCCGTCAAGGTCGGGTAGTATAAACTAAATGTTTAAATATATGCGCAAAAGCCCTAAGATTAGAATATGTACTGGATAAAAGAAATAGTTGAACCATTTATATTGTTTGCCTCTTTCACCATTATAGGTTAGAGTCATGCCAAAACCTATAAATGAGTAAAGTTCTTTTATAATTGATATATATCCCAGGCCAGCACCAAGGAGAGGTTTATCATAGAATATATAAAAGAGATAGGCAACGACTATTGCGTGATAATCATAATCAAGATTTAGCTCCATAGATAGAAACCCAAAAAATGCTACAATCAGGATTGATAAAGCATACCAAGGATATTTATTGCTGATTTTATCTTTAAGAATGTCAATAATCCAAATTGTAATAAGGCATAGCGCTAAGGTAAACATTATATTGTTCCAATATGGAGAGAAACAAGTTTTTGATGTAAACAAATCAAAAGGCACTTCTGATATTACACCAAAAATTAAAAGCATAATCAGATATTTCATTCTGTTGCCAGTTTTGAAGAATCCCTCTACAAGAAAAAAAACAAACAGCGGGAATGCAATTCTGCCCAAAATAGAAAATAGATTGGACAAATGTAATAGAAAACCTTGTCCATTTAAATAAGGTGTTATTAAAGCGTTATTAACATGATCTATTAGCATAGATGCAAATGCCAAATACTTCAGTTGTGCTCCATTGAAGATCTGGAGCTTCTTTAATTTTGTCTGGTTGAACCTTGTATCCATAATATCCCCCTCTAATAATTAAATGTTACTTTATCCTCTGTGCAAATCGTCACTGTCGCAAGTAGCCAAAAACTCATATATGCGTATCTCTTTTTCAATCTTACCCTGTTACATCAGCTTCTTATAGCTCTCTGCCATTACCGAAAAACCATTCATCTTTCACCCTCCTGTGTCGCTTATTGTCGAACTTCATGCTCGTTTGCCCTCTGACCTGTGCGTTCTTGACCTTTAACACTTTCCATAAAAGGACAAAGGAGGGATATCTCAAATATCGATTTGTTGGTTTCATTTTATCATATAGCATCATCATCTTACAAGCGTATTTTCTACCATGGTTAGAAAACAGAGATTATTATACACTTGAGGAATCGTCCTTTGGCATCAGTTCCAGAATCTTTTTATACCAGAGTTTTTCCTCTCCGTTCTCTCGCAACGCAAACTGACAAAACAGTGTCATTAACTCAAAATATTTTGTTTGGAGTTCTCCCCAATCCTTATTAGAAGAAAATCGAACAGCATTTGTGTTATAAGCAATTTGATTGACATTGTTTCCAATGCGGTTCACTTCGTAAATCAACTGCTTTGCCTGGTCTCTATCCATGTGCCACTGCTTACCCGTCAACGATTCTGCAAGAATCAGTTTTCTTAAATATTCCGATTTCGATAAGCCGTACTCAAAAGCATTTTTTGTGAGCATAGCATTTTCCTCTGGAAGCAAAGTAAAACGGAATTGCTCTGTGCGAACTCTATCTTTTTCAGCCATTTATTACTTCTCCTTTCAAAACTTCCTCACCGTGAGGAAATTACAAAATTGTTCGTCAGTGGTTTTAGTTTTGTTGTGCCGTCTGTGGGACAGTCATTTTGCCGTTTTGCAAAATGGTACAGGTGGGGGTATTAGGGGGCGTTGCCCCAGTGCAACGGCTAACAAGTGGGAAAATGACACGAGTGGGTACATTTCCCCTATGCTTGCTATTGCAAGTATAGGGAGAATAATGGACAACGAGTGGGTACAATTTCCCCATGCTTGCTATATGCAAGTATGAGGGAATGGGTACATTTTCCCCCTGCTTGCTAATAATGTGTTGCTATGGATTTTCGGGGTCGAGAATTGTATCAAGCTGCGATTTCCACGCCATAATATTTTCGATTTCTTTTTCAAAAACATAGGATTCTTTTTGACGTTTTCGCTCCAAAAATTTGCCCCAATAATAATCAATTTCTTTCTGCAACTCATTGATATACTCTTGCAGTTCGTCCCGTTCCTCAGCGGAGTATTCTTCGGCATCGGCTGTCATTTCCGCCATTTCTTTTTTATTGCTTTCAAGTTCATCCATCAAATCAATATAATCGTCCAAATCCCCCCACAGCAGCAAAAATTTCAGAAATGTATCATCCGAAAACATGGCAAACCAACAACGCTGATACCACTGTTCCGCATACATCCGTTCATCACTTCCGTTGGAATATGTTCCGTCTACCAAATCCCCGATGAAGTTCTCCAACAGCTCTGAAATTGTCAACCCACCCTCGCCGGATTTTTCGGCAAGGCGTTTCACATCTGCATTGGAAAGATTCACTGTTATGGTTCTTGGTTTTATGGTTTCAATCTCAATTTTTTGTGAACTGTAATCTCTCATTTCGTCTCCTTTGCTTATAAAATAGATTGATTTAAGCTGAGGACAACGGCAACTACGGGTGCGCCGTTGTTTCCGTTAGGATAAGCGGTAGAATTTTGCCGTTGTCCTCAGAAATCCGACTACGGGTAATTTTTCTTCATCGTCCTATGAAAAACAACGGTGCTGGCGTAGTACCCGTAGTTACTTGACTTCGATATAGTCAAGGGTTATCCATTTTTTCTTGTTATGGAATGCGCTCACATAAGAAACCCCATAGATCTCTCTCAGCGAATCTTGCGCTGCTTTCAAGCTCTTTGAGAACACAGCAGCACTGTAACTAACAAGAATCGGCTCTCGTGCCTGTAAGTTTGTCAGCAGCTCTGTTGCCGTCCCCTCCCAATGGTGTGCTTCCTCTGCTTTGACGAAATTAACGATAGCGTGTAAGAACCGCTCCTTTTCATTGACAACAGATTCGTCACGGGTGAGCTTGTTCCAACGGCAGGATTCTTTGTCAAATTCAAGGGCAAATTCAAAGGCTTCGGTATCACGGTTGGAAATGGTGAGATTGGCTCTGGTGTCGGTGCGCTTGCTCTTTGTCAGCACCCAGTTCCCGTCTGTTCCTCCTGCCATGCCCTCGCTGCCGGAAATCTTGCTGATATCATCATCGTGCTTGCCTTTGTTGGTGTGCGTGAGCGCAAGGATGGTAAGGTCAAACTCCATGCTTATCTGGCGCAGGATGTTGGTAAACTCCACGTCCCCGGCATAGATGTTTTTTACAAACTCATTCCCTCTGATATGTTGGAGCGTGTCAATGACCACCAGTTTGATATTGGGATGCTGCGTTAAGTAATCACGGATATCTTCCTCAACGCCGGAAGTGATGCTGTTTGCCTTTAAAACGAAATGGATGTTCTCCATACCCTCATAGGCTTCAAGCATCTCAAAACGGCTCTGTAAGCGTGTTACGGTATCTTCCAGACCGAGATACAAGACCTCGGACTGTATGGCTTGATAGCCCCAGATTTGCCCACCACTGGCAACAGCGTAGGATATCTGCTCGGCAAGCCACGATTTACCAACTTTAGCACCTCCGGCGAGGATAAAGAAACCGTGCGGTAAAATGGTACTGATGGTGTAATGAAGCGGCGGCAAGTCCATTTCCATCAAGTCTTTTCCATTGATGGATTCAAAGCGGCTCTCCTTTATTTTTTCTTTTATCGCTTCTTCGGTTCTCATATTTGTAGTCGATTCATTCATTGCGAATACTCCTTTGCGTACTATTGTATTTTGAGATTCGCCATGCTATAATGTGGTATATTGTATTTCATAGCATGGTCTGAGCTTCTGTGTATTTGCCTATACAGAAGCTTTTTTCATGTAAAAAGAAAACCACAACTTCGATAAACGAAATTGTGGTTTAGTGAGTGATATTTTGTAGAGACATCAAGCTATTTGTACAGTTGCGTTTTTAAGTATAAGCCGTGATAACCAGTTTTAATCGGCTTGATGTCTCTATAATCGTCACGGAGAAAATACAGAAACCGGGCACTAACGTCACGAATCCGTTACAAAACGGATAACCCGGAAGCCTCGATTTGCCTCCTAAGCGTGGGGTCGGAGGTTCAAATCCTCTTATGGACGCCAGTGAACAACGCCGAAAGCCTTTGTTTTCAAGGGTTTTCGGCTTTTCTTATATAAAAAGCTACGAAAAAGCTCTTTCACTGTATGAGATAAAATTCTACTCCAAAATTTGATTTTTGACAACCCCTCCAGAATCGAACGGTTGTTATAAGACAAAATCGCCAGCTAATTTTTAGCAGAAAACGGGCTGTTCTTGCTAATGAAAATGCCCTTCCTGCTAATCAGCCCCAAAATCGTGCCAAAAATCCAGCTAATCAAAAAAGGCGGATGTTTTGAATACCATGCAGTTATAGCAGATAAAATTAAATATCGTTATGTACATAGAGCGTCTATTTGCCCCGCATTGGGGATGGATAGGCGCTCTTTTTTTATGCCCAAACCCATGGGCAAATACAAGAGATTGGAGGTGTTTTATTTGAGCAAGCCTGTTTATACCGCAGACAAGCCGAGCGACTGTCATTACTGCTACTTCTGGACGAATGGCAGAAAGGGCTGCCGTCTGGGTAGAAATAATTGCTACTACTTAATCTCTTTGCCGCCGAAACCCAAGTCGGAATGTGATGG